>WNGF01001211.1_pt1 | contig 55427 bp, 63 predicted proteins | sample 5400641 | NCBI WGS metagenome assembly WNGF01 (sample SAMN13153371, study PRJNA577476) | soil metagenome | isolation source: 80 cm soil or saprolite under grassland replicate 2 | place: USA:California | collected 2016-06-15
TCCAGGATTCTCCAGGTGCTGTCCAAGGGCACGAAGCTCGTGGTCATCAGCAAGGGAAACCAGTGGTATCGGGTGCGGCTCGACAGCGGCCGCGAAGGATGGGTCGCCGAATCCGTCGTGACGGCGGCGCCGAATTGACGCAGGCACGGGGCACTGGCCTCGCCCGAAAGGCGGCCCGCTGGCACACCGGATGCTGCCTTCGAGCTGGATCGACGGTCGAAGGAGGCCTGATCTATGCTTCGACAGACGATGATCGCCGCGCTGGCCGTGCTCGCTCTCATCGCCGGCGCCAGCGTGGTAGATGCGCAGGTGGGCGTGAACATCGGCATCAACCTTCCGGGCCCGCCATCGCTCCGGATCATTCCCCAGACGCCGGTGGCCTATGCGCCGGCCGTGCCCGCCAACCTGTTCTTCTACGGCGGGCACTACTACGTCTTCGCCAACAACGGCTGGTACGCCGGGCCCGCGTATAACGGTCCCTGGGTGGTGGTCGCGCCGCCCCAGCTTCCTCCTCCGCTCCTCGCGGTGCCCGTCCGCTACTACCGCGCCCCGCCTCCGGGCTGGAAGCACTGGAAGCGTGCCGAGCCGCCCCACTGGGACAAGCACGAGGCGAAGGCCTTCCGGAAGGCCGAGAAGGAGGAAATGAAGGCGGAGAGGAAGGAGCAAAAGGAGATCGAGAAGGAGGCCCGGAAGGAGAAGCACAAGCGCTAGGCCGCCCTACGCTCTACGCTCAGCCCCCGGGCCGAAATCCGTTAACGCCCGCTCTCGCCCTTGAAGTCGAGCACGGTCTGGCCGCCAGGGCACTGATCCGGGCCCGGTGGAAAGCTGAGGATCTCCCGACCGTGCGCGGCGTCGCCGTCGACCTGGCCGGTGACGGTTGCGGTGAAGGAACCGAGGTCGGGGCTGCCGCCGGTTCCGGTACCCGTGAACGTGCCCCCGGGCACGTTCGTCAGCGTGTAGACCCGCGTGAACGGGCCGGTCACGCGGAGGGTGGCGTCGGGGCCGAATTGCCAGGTCGTGTCGACGGGCAGCTCGGAACCGCCGCAGACGCCGGATTGCGTAGTCTCCGTGCCGAAATATGGTCCGGCTGAGTACACGGCGGCGGTGATGAACTCGGCTTTGACCCTCCCGATCTCTCCCCCCTTGCCGGTCTCCCCGACATCTCCATCATCGTTGGTCCCGACCCCCCTGATCACAAACCGAAGGTTGAGGCCGTCGCCGACCGGCACCTCGAGCCACAGGAACGTCCGCGAGCCCGGTGCCGAAGGCTTGAACGAGCCACGGACGGTGCCGAGCAGTGCGCCGTTGGGCGCCCTGGCCTCCCCGTCAACGTTGAATACGCCGAAACTAGCGTCCGACGACGTGGACATCTTCACCAGCACGGTCTTCGTGAACCCGCCGAACGTGGCGGTGAGCTTCAGGTATTCGTCCGCGGCTTGCGCGCCGCCTGGCAGCGCGATCAGACATGGCCCGATCACCACGAGCGTGATCAGAGCTCTCGCCACGAACGCCCTCGTCATGGGCATGCGCCGAAGTGTACGGCCGCGGTTCCGCTCGCACCGTCGAGCCGGGTGAAGACGCCTGTGCCGCTCGCGGTCGCCAGCGTGACGAGCAGGCCAACGTCGCGCGCGTTCTTCAGTGTCGCGTCGACGATCGTCAGCCCCACGCGCGCGGTGGCGCCGCCCGGCAGCAGCGCGGCGGCTCCCCGCAGCACCTCGTCGCTGGCCACGCTACTGCCGACCAGCTCGACCATGGTGCCGCCGGCGAGCGTGGCGCCGACGGTCAGGCGGAGCGCCTCCTGGACGGGCGCCTGGCCTTGAACCGTCGTCGTCAACGTGGCGCAGATCGGCGCGGGGCCCGCGTCTGCGCCCACATCAGCGAGGAGCAGCGTCGCCGCCACGACGACCGGGGTCCCGAGCTTCAGGAACACGGGATCGCCTGGAACGTGAGCGGGCCCACCGACCCGCTGCTCTTGGAGAAGGTTCCCGAGCCTGCGCCCGAGGCCAGGTCGACGATGAAGTTCAGGTACGACAACTCTCCGGGATCCGTCGCGGGGTAGATCGTTGCAGTCACGCGGACCCGGTTGGCGACTGGATAGATCACCATCGTGCCGCTCACGACCCTCGACGACGTCTGGAATGCTCCGATCATCCTCGCCAGCGTCGTCGACCCGGGGACGAGCGCCGCGTCCGCCTTGAGGACTTCTTGGTTCAACCGCGCGCAGAACACCGCGGAGGCGTCGCGAGACGTTCCGATCAGCGTGAGCAGCGCGAACGGCACCGTGAGGGCGAGCGAGCGAAGCACCAGCACGCGCACTGGATACCACTCGACCGCAAACGCTGTCAACAAAGAGAATGCTTGCGATGTAAATCGACTTTCCGAGTACAGTCGGCTTTGACGTCGTTACGAGCAGCCATCGTCCTCGTCCTGCTTTACCTCACGGGCGACTGTGCGAGTCCCTTCCTTCCCGGCATCTTTTCCTTCGAGAACGCGAATCTCTTCATCGACGCCACCATCAAGAATCCCGCCCGCGCATCAAGGTGTCCGATGAAACTCCGGAGCACGGCCTCCTCACGACGATCTTTCCGACCGCCTGGTGATACGCGCTACCAGGGCGCGCCCTGCGTTGACAAGCACAGTCATCGCCGCTACATTCCGGGCGGCAACGTATCAAAGGATTGTCCTTCAAGAACGTGAGGTTGACATGCGCACGAAACTCTTCGTCAGTCTCATCGTAGCGGCGTGCCTCCTGATGGGTGTCGGGCAGGCGGGGGCCGATTCGAACCTCACTTATCCGGACGGCACGTTCAGCATGGCAATCGACCTGGGCGGCGGACAGCACGCGTTCGTGCTCTTTGACAACCCCGGCGACCGCGACATCTTCGTACACCCCGTGGATTTCGGCGCCAATCTCCTGTTCGTGAGCGTCAACACGTTCGGGGGATTCGGCCTCTGGCTCAATTTCGAGGGCGTCAACCAAGGGTTGTTGCAGTACGGGGTCTACACCTGCAACGGGTCGCCACAGTCGTGTTCGTTCGGCAATCGCCGGGGAACGCTCTTCCTGTAATGACCGCCTCCTGCCACCGGCCCGCGAGCCCACGTTCCCGCGGCCGACGCTGGCTAGCGCTGGCTTGCCTCATCGTGGTCGGCACATCTTCCGGGGTCCACGCCCAGGACACTTCCTCGTCACGGAAGGATTCGGCCGGCGACGAAGGCCCTGCTGCGGCTCAAATCATACCTGCGGCCGTATCCACGGCTGGGGCACCGCCATTTTGGGTGGCGGGGGTCGTGATCACGGCGGCGCAGCGCTCCGCCCTTCTCGTCGTTCTCGATGACGCACGGCACGAGGTGGGCGTCGTCACCCTGCGCGAAGGAGAGAGCTTCGGCGGTTACCGCGTGGCGACCGTTGAGCCCTCGCGCGTCCTGCTCGAGCAAAACGGGACCGTGGTCTCTGTGGTCGTGGGACGACCGTACACCGGGCCGAGGGGCGCGCCGGACATGAATGCCCGCGCAGGGTCCGGCCCCATTTTCATCCCTGGCCCCGACAAGCCAACGCCGGACCTCGAGTACACTGGTCCCCAGGTCACCCGGGGCCAGGGAAGCGGCACGTCCGGAGGGGCCGGTGGAACCTCCCCCGAGCCAGAGGCTGTCCAGAATTTTCTCGAGCGCTTGTTCAGCAACCCTCAGCTCCTGCAGAAGGTCGAGGAGATGCGGCCTATCATCCGGCAGCAGCTCGAGCGCGCGAAGCAGGACGGCCCGAGCCCCCAAGGCTCCCTGGCCCCACCTGTGAGGGCCCCCGAGGGTACGTCCCGGTAGCATCCCGTCGTAGCGCCGCCGCTTGACACGTCGCCACCGCGCCGCATAGCCTTCGCCGTGACCGTCGAGAGGAGGATCGTCAGCTGATGGCCACCGCACCGTACGACGTCATCGTGGTGGGCGGCGGCAACGCCGCCATGTGCGCGGCCCTGTCGGCACGCGAGGCAGGCGCGCGCGTGCTCGTGCTCGAGAAGGCGCCGGAGGCCTGGCGCGGCGGCAACGGCTTCTTCACGGCCGGCGGCTTCCGCTTCGCGTTCAAGAGCTTCGAGGAGGTGTGCGAGCTGGTGGGCGACCTCTCCGACGAGGAGAAGGCGTCCATGGACGTGCCGCTCTACAGCGAGGACACCTACTACGACGACCTGATGCGCGTGACCGAGGATCTGGCCGACGCCGACCTCGCGCTCACGCTCGTGCGCGAATCCCAGCCGACCATGCGCTGGATGAAGAGTCAGGGCATCCGCTGGATCCCCATGTTCGGGCGCCAGGCCTACAAGGTCGGCGGGCGCTTCACCTTCTTCGGCAACCTCATCCTCGAGGCCGTCGGCGGGGGCCCCGGGCTCATCGACATGGAATACGAATCGGCGAAGAAGGCCGGGATCGACGTGCGCTTCGAGGGCAAGGCCTACCGGCTGCTCACCGATGCGCGCGGCCGCGTGACCGGCGTCGAGATCAAGACGCCCGACGGCACGAGCGAGAGCATCGCCGCCACGGCGGTCGTCCTCGCCTCCGGAGGGTTCGAGGCCAACGTCGAGATGCGCACGCGCTACCTCGGCCCCAACTGGGACCTCGCGCGCGTGCGGGGCACGCCCTACAACACCGGCGACGGCATTCGCATGGCGCTCGACATCGGCGCCCAGGCCTGGGGCAACTGGAGCGGCTGTCATGCCGTGCAGTGGGACTACAACGCGCCCTGGCACGGGGATCGGAAGGTCGGCGACAACTTCCAGAAGCACTCGTACCCGATCGGCATCATCGTCAACGTCAACGGCGAGCGCTTCGTCGACGAGGGCGCCGACATGCGCAACTACACCTACGTCAAGTACGGCCGCGAGGTCATCAAGCAGCCGCGGCGCGCCGCCTTCCAGATCTTCGACCAGAAGACGGTCCACATGACGCGGGAGGAGTACCGCATCCGCGAGGTCACGAAGGCGGAGGCGAACACCATCGAGGAGCTCGCGCGCAAGCTCGAGATCGACGAGGAGGGCCTCGTGCGCACGGTGCGCGAGTTCAATGCCGCCGTGCAGCCGGGGACGTTCAACCCCGCCATCAAGGACGGCAAGCGGACGAAGGGCATCACGCCGCCGAAATCGAACTGGGCGCAGCCGCTCGACGCGCCGCCCTACGTCGGCTTCGCGGTGACGACGGGCATCACCTTCACGTTCGGCGGGCTGCACATCACGACGTCCGGGGCGGTGCTCGACAACGAAGGCCGCCCGATGGGCGGGCTCTACGCGGCCGGGGAGCTGGTGGGCGGACTCTTCTACAACAACTACCCCGGGGGCGCCGGGCTCATGGCCGGCGCGGTCTTCGGTCGCATCGCCGGCCGCTCGGCCGCGCAGGCCGCCCGGGCCTGATCGCGGACGCCGCCCGGCAGGAACCCGAGGGCAGCATGGAGCGCAGCCGCGAAGAGCGCACCCGTGATCCGGAGGCCATGGCCGCGACGGCGGCGATGGCGGCCGCGATCGAGCGCTGGGCCGGTGACCTCGCGCTCGCGGAGGAGCCGGCGCGGTTTCTGGCCGCGCTGGAGGATGGAGCGCCCTGAGCCGTCGCGTATGATGGAGGCGTGTCGATTCCCACGTCTCGTCCGATTCTCGAGTTCTCTGCCGGCGGGGTCGTCATCGACGACCAGGGCAACTTCCTGCTGATCCGCGCGCGCGATCTTCGCAACCGCGCGGTGTGGACCCTGCCCAAGGGCACGCTCACCTCCGGGGAGACCAACGAGCAGGCGGCGCTCCGTGAAGTCCGGGAGGAAACGGGGTACCGCTGCGAAGTGGTGCGTGATCTGGAGCCGGTGACGTACTGGTTCCAGCGCGATGGCCGCCGGATCAGGAAGACGGTGCGCTGGTTCCTGATGCGGCCACTGGAAAAAGTCGGCGACCACGACCACGAGGTCGACGAGGTCGCCTGGGCGGACCAGGAAGAAGCGCTCCGTCGACTCCGCTACGACTCCGACCGCCGCTTGATCCTCGGAGAAGGGCTGCGCCCCCCGTCCGATGGTTAGGGCGCTGGAAACAGGCGGTCGCCGTTGCGCCAGGCGATCTTCTCGGCGACGTCGGGCGGGAGCTGGCCGAGCCACCGCTGAACGGCCCGGGTCGCGTCGGGAATGATCTCCCACCGCGACGTGACCCAGGTATCCGTTCCTACCATGAAGCGGTCGGGGTAGCGCAGGAACACCGCGCGCCACGCGGGATCGAGCGTCCCGCCCGGCGCGACGTCCGTCCGCAGCGCCAGCTCGACCCACAGCCTGGGATGGCGATCGAGCAACGCGCTCACGGTCGCCGCCGAGGACGACATCCCCGCGTGAGCCCACAGCATGCGCACGCTGGGATAGGCCGTCAGGAGCTTTGCGATCGTCTCCTCGTCCACGTGGGCCTGGAAGAACAGGTCGCGCTGGGCGGCGAGCGCGGCCAGGCGCTTCACCGTCGCGCCGTCGACGTCGGCCGCGTCCATGTGGAATTCCCCGATGCCGCGATGGACGTCGCGCTTGAGACGGGCCTCGACGTACGCGGCGACCGCCGGGTCCCGCGTCCACGTGCTCATGTCCTCACGCGTGCGATACGGGCGGAGGAACGGCACGATGACCTTCGGCGCCAGATCGTAGAGCCTGAGCGTGCCATCGTCCGGCGTGCTCGACACGAGCGCGCGCCGGATGCCCGCGCGCGCCAGGATGTCGAGCGCCCGCTGCGGCGTGTACACCTCCCAGGCCGGCTTGCTGAAATGAATGTGGGCATCGAAGATCGGCAGGTCGGCGCCGATCGCCGCCGTCCCGAGGCACGCCAGGACGAAGAACGTGGTGAGCGCAGCGCTTTTCATGCCCACAAGCCTAGCTCGGGGTCAAGCTCCTGGGGTCAGGCTTTGACTTCTAAACATTTCGCGAGCGCGCCGCTACGGGACGCGCGCGTCCGCCGAAATGTTTAGAAGTCAAAGCCTGACCCCGGGGCCCTCGGGGCGGCAGACGCGGCAGGGACGGTAGCCGACGCTCTTGGCGTCGGCGATCGAGGCGAAGACGATGCGACGGCTCTCGCCGATGCGCTGCTCGTGGGCGCAGCCGTGACGGCAGACGATCCCGGTGCTCGACGAGCCGACGAGCGTCGGCGTGCTCCGCTCGAGGGTCAGGAGCGCGGTCTTCATGCCGGGACCGAAGGCGTAATGGCCCCACGTCCCGTCACCGCGGATGATCCGGTGGCAGGGCACGATGATCGGGACCGGGTTGGCGCCGAGCGCATTACCGACGGCGCGGGCGGCCCGCGGGTGACCGACGGCCTGGGCGAGGGCCGCGTAGGAGCGGATCTCGCCGTAGGGGATCTGCCTCGCCGCCGCCAGCACCCGGCCCTGAAACTCTGGCGTTCCCGACAGATCGACGGGGACCGAGAAGAACGTCCGCTGGCCGGCCAGGTACTCCACGAGCTCACGCCGCGCGCGCTCGGCCAGGCCGCGATCGCCGGCGAGCCCGCCCCGACGGCCGAGCAGGCTCACCCGGCGCACACCGCGCTCGCTCGCTTCGATGTGTAGCCGCGCGGTCGTCGCCTCCGGGTCCAGGCGGGGGGCGGCGGCGCGACGACGCGCCAGAGCCGCCGCCAGCTCGGGCGGCGCCTGCGATGGGTCGAAGTAGTCGCGGAGCACCTCGTCGATTCGGTCCATGTTCCTCACCTCGTCCGCGGTCGGCGTGGCCGTCGGCCGCCTTGTTCCAGTGTCTTGCGCATGATGGCCTTGCCCCGCGCGAGCTGGCTCTTCACCGTGTTGACCGAGATTCCCCTGACGCGCGCCAGCTCCACGAAGGACAGGCCGTCGACGTAGTGCAGGGCCAGCAGCATTCGCGCCTCCCGCGGCACCTGCGCCAGCGCGCGCTCGACGTCCACGCGCTCACCGACCGTTCCTGGCCGGGCGTGACGCGGGGCGATATCCGACGAGGCCCGGCTGGCGACGGCCGCGCTGCGCCGCCGCCGCAGCTCGTCGATGCACACGTTGGTCAGGACGCGGTAGAGCCACGTGGAGATCGCCCACTGCGGGGAGTAGGCGTCGCGGGCGGCGAAACACTTGAGCAGGGCCCGCTGCACCGCGTCCTCGGCGTCGGCCCGGTGGCCGAGAAGCCGGTAGGCGACCACGTAGAGCCGCGCCGCGTACTCCTGGGCGACCCGGGTGAACGTCGATTCGTTCATCACCCTGATATACGCGTGAGCCGGGCCGAGGGGTGGAAGGCGGCGTCGCAATCAGGCGACGCGGCGGAGGACGGCGCGGCAGCGCTCGAGCAGGGGGCGCAGGGCCAGCTCCTCGGCGATCTCCTGCGCCTCGTCGGCGTGGCGGGCCGCCCCCGCGGCGTCGCCTCGCCGCTGCGCCACCAGCGCGCTCACATATCGCGCCCACGCCTCCCAGCCGCGCTCGGCGTGCCGCTCGGCCAGCTCCAGCGCGTGGGCGATCTCGGCGTCGGCCTGATCGAGCTCGTCTCCCGCCAGGTGCCCGACGGCCTTGTTCATGTGCATCCAGGACCGATCGGACCACGCGCCCAGGCGGTCCTGCAGCTCGATCGCCTCGCGGGCGAGGGTGACGGCCTCCGCCGCGCGCCCCCGCGCCGCGTACGCGGAGGCCAGCGTGCACCCCACCAGCATGGACCACCCGGCGAAGTTCTTCTCGCGGCACGTCGCCATCACGGGCTCGAGCACCACGATCGCCTCGTCCACCTGACCGCAGAGATTCAACACCATCCCGCGCGCCCCCTTGATCGCGGACAGACTGTAGAGATGGCTCGCGGCCTCGGCGACCGCCTGGCCTCGATCGGCCATGGCCAGGGCGCCGCGCTCGTCCCCGAGCTCGGCGAGTGACCACGCCGCCATCCCGGCGGCTCCACAGTAGGGGAGACCCGACAGCCCGAAACGCTCGTGCTCGCGCCCGGCCAGGGCCGTCACGATGGCCTCGCACTCGCCGACCGCCTCACGATGGTGGCCCATCGTCTGGTAGGCATGCGCGCGATAGAAGTGGCCGGTGACGCGCAGACCCAGGTCGCCGCGCTGGTCGGCCGTCTCCAGACATCGCTGGCCATACTCGAGGGCCTGCTCGGGATGGCCCTTCGCCCAGTGGTACTGCACGAGATAGGCGTAGATCGTATCCAGCACCTCGGGCATGCCGTGGCGGCCGGCCAGCGTCTCGGCCTCCCGGAAGCGCTCGTACAGGTCGTCGAGGCGACCCGCCCGCCACAGCGGCGCGCGCATGGCCAGGCGCGCGTCGATGCCGCTGCGGGCGGTCTCCGGCGTCTCGGGCACACGGCCCAGAGCGTCGATGGCCAGCGCGTACCACTCGAGGGCTTTCGCATCGACGAAGAGGTTGGCCGCGCGGTCCCCCGCGGCTCGGGCATAGCGTGCGACCTTGTCCCACACCTCCCCGCGCGCGAAGTGGTGGACGAGCTCCTCGACCCGCTCCTCGAGGCGGCCGGCATGGATCTGCTCCATGGCGTGGCCGATCAGCGCGTGCAGCCGGCGCCGCTCGCTCTGCAGCATGGAGGCGTACGCGACGTCCTGGGTGAGCGCGTGCCGGAAGACGAACTCCGGATCGGCGCCGACCGCCTTCTCGTAGATCAGCTCGATGCGCTTGAGGTCGGACAGGCACCGCTCGAGCTGGCTCTGCACATCGCACACGCGGTCGAGGAGGGCCAGAGTGAACTCCCGGCCGATGCAGGAGGCCGTCTGCACCGTGCGCTTCTGCGGCTCGTCGAGCCGGTCGATGCGGGCGGCGATGACGTCCTGGACGGTGTCGGGGACCGCGACGCTGACGGCGGCGCCGGCGCCGAGGAGCCGACCCGCCTCGACGCGGACGGCGTGGCTCTCCACGAGCGTCCGGCTGATCTCCTCCACGAAGAACGGATTGCCCTCGGCCTTGCCGGTGATCAAGGCCGCGAGATCGGGCGGCAGCTCGCCGACCCCGAACGTGGAGCGGGCGATGCCGGCGGAGGCCGCCTCGTCGAGGGGCTGGAGCGCGACCCGCCAGAAATAGGTCCGCTCGCCGAACGGCTGTTGATAGACCGGGCGGTAGGTCACGATCAGGAGCACGGGCACCCCGGGGAGCGCCTCGATCAGCGCGCGCAGGCAATCCTCGGAGGCCGCGTCGACCCAGTGCGCATCCTCCACGACGAGCACGAGCGGATGCTGGCGACTGGCGGCGGCCACCACGCGCTGGATCGCGCCGACGATCCGTGTCCGGCGCTGCGCCGGGTCCATCGTGGCGACGGCCACGTCGCCCGGATCGACGGACAGCAGATAGCGGATGAAGGGCGCGACGGCCGCCGTGTCGGCGCCGAGGAGCTCGAGCCCGCGGTCGATCTTGCTCGCCACCTGCGTCTCCCCGTCGCGGTGCTCGATCCCGAACCGACGCTTGAGCATCCCGATGATCGGCAGGAACGGTGTCGACTGGCCGAAGGACAGACACTCGCCTTCGAGCCAGGTCACGGTATCCCCCGCCCGCTGTCGCAGCTCGAGCAGCAGCCGGGACTTGCCGAGGCCGGGGTCGCCGACGACGAGGGCCGCCTGCCCGCGACCGCCGCGCGCGGTCGACAGGGCGCGCTCGAGGGTCGTCAGCGCCTCGTCGCGGCCGACGAACGGCGACAGTCCGTGCGCGGCGCGGGCGGTCAGACGCGAGACGTCGTCGCGGACGTCGGTCAGCTCGTGAGTGTCGACGGCCTCGGCCCGGTTCTTCACGGTGACGCTGCCGAGGCCGCGCAGCGCGAAGAACGGCTCGATGAGGCGATGGGTGGCGCCGGCCACGACGATCTGTCCCGGCTGGGCGAGCTGCTGCATGCGCGCCGCCGTGTTCGTCGTGTCGCCGACCGCCGTGTAGTCCATGCGGAGGTTGTCGCCGATGGCGCCGACGACGACGAGACCGGTATTGAGCCCCATGCGCACGCGGAAGTCGATGCCACGTGCTCGCGCCAGCTCGTCGCGATAGCGCTCCAGCGCGCGCCGCATGCCGAGCGCGGCGTGCGCAGCCCGGCGCGCATGGTCCTCGTGGGCGATCGGCGCGCCGAAGAGCGCCATGAGCCCGTCGCCCAGGAACTGGTTCACGGTGCCCTCGTAGCGGTGGACCTCGGCCAGCATCAGCTCGAAGGCGCGGTTGATGAGCCCGTGCACGTCCTCGGGATCGAGGCGCTCCGAGATCGAGGTGAACCCGGAGACGTCGGCGAACAGCACCGTGACCTGTTTGCGCTCGCCGGACAGCGCCGTGCGATCACGCAGGATCCGCTCGGCCAGATGGGGGGGCGTATACGCCTGGGGGGAGGTGTATTTCTCGGCCGGCGGGGCGGGGGAGCCCGCGCGCGGTGCCCCGCACGCTCCACAGAACCTGGCCTCGGCGGGAACGCTCGCGCCACACGCCGCGCACGCCGCCTCCAGCGTCGCGCCACACTGCTCACAGAAGCGAATGCCCGGTCGGTTCTCCGTCTGGCAGGCAGGACAGCGCATCGACGTTCATTGTACGCGCGCGGTGAAGGTCGCTCACACGGACCGGCGGAGCGCCTCCCACACGCGACCCGGCGTCAGCGGAACTTCCATCAGCTCGACGCCGCGCGCCAGCAGCGCGTCTTCCACGGCGTTGGCGATGGCCGCCGGGGGCGCGATGACGCCACTCTCGCCGACGCCCTTGATGCCGAGCTCGTTGCGGGCCGACGGATGGTCGAGATCCATCACGTCGAGCGCCGGCAGATCATCGGCGCGCGGCACCGGATAGTCCATGAGGGTGCCGGTCAGGAGCTGGCCGGCCTCGTCGTAGACGAGGGCCTCGCCCAGCGCGGCGCCGAGCCCCTGGGCGATGCCGCCGTGGATCTGCCCCTCCACCACCATGGGGTTGATGGCGCGGCCGCAGTCGTGGACGGCGACGTAGCGCAGGACGCGGACGGCCCCGGTCTCGACGTCGACCTCGACGACGCAGCCGTGGGCGCCGAAGGCCCAGGTGACCGTGTCGGGGTAGAAGAACATGCAGCCCTGCAGTCCCGGCGAGCCCTCGGCGCCCAGCGCCCGGCTGCGAATCGCCGCGCGCGCGACGTCACCGAGGCGAAGGCTGCGCTCGGTCATCCCGGCGACGTGCACGCGGCCGTCGGCCAGCACGACGTCGTCCGGCGCGCACTCGAAGAGCTCAGCGGCGACGACCCGGGCGCGGCGCGCGACCTCGCGCGCGGTCCGCGCCACCGCGGGCCCGGCGACGGCGGCCACACGGCTGGCGATCGTTCCCATGCCGAAGCCGACGCGGGCGGTGTCCCCGCCCACCACGACCACGCGGTCGATCTCGACCCCGAGCTCGCCCGCCGCGATCTGGGCGAGCGTGGTCTCGTGGGCCTGTCCCTGCGACGACACGCCGACGTGGACGAAGACCGTGCCGGCCGGATCGACGCGGACGTCGGCGCCCTCGAACGGCCCGATCCCCGTGCCCTCGACGTAGGCCGCCACGCCGATACCGAGGGCGGAGCCGCCGGCGCCCCGCCGTTTCTGCTCCGCGCGCCAGCCGGGATAGTCCAGGCGCTCCAGCATGCGGTCGAAGCCGGCGACATAGTCGGCCGGGTCATAGACGATGTCGACGCCGTCGCGGTACGTCAGCCCGGTACGATACGGCATCTGCTCGGGGCGGATGAGATTACGGCGGCGGAGATCGGCGGGATCGAGACCGATCGCGCGGGCCGCGCGATCGATGAGCCGGTCCATGACGAAGGCCGCCTCCGGCCGTCCGGCGCCCCGGTAGGCCGCGATGAACGGCTTGTGCGTCACCGCATTCGTCCCGCGCGCGCGGTAGTTGTCGACCCGGTACGGTCCCGGCAGATGGTTGATCGTGTTCACGGTGATGGCATCGCCCAGCGTGAGATAGGCGCCGTGGTCGCGGGTGAACGACGTCTCGAGCGCGGTGATCGCCCCGTCGGCGGCCACGCCGATCCGCGCGCGATGCTCCTGGTCGCGATCGGCCGCGGCGGTCAGGAAATGCTCCGCTCGCGTCTCCACCCACTTCACGGGCCGGCGGAGATACCGCGCCACCGCCGGGATCAGGATGTCCTCCGGGTACGTATGCCCCTTGACCCCGAATCCACCTCCCACGTCCGGGGTCACGACCCGCACACGCTCCTCGCCGAGCCCCAGGACCTCGGCGATGCCGGCGCGGACGTTGAACGGCACCTGACTCGACGTCCAGACCGTGAAGAGGCCGTCGGCGGCGTCCGGCACGGCGAGGACGCCGCGTGGCTCGATCGGTATCCCGGCCGCGCGCGGCACCCGCAGGCGTGCCTGCACGATCGCCGCGGCGGCCGCGAAGCCGCTCGTGACGTCGCCGACGTCGTTGGCCGAGGCGCCCGCGTCGTTGTCGGGCCACTCGGCGTGGACGCGCGGCGCGCCCGCGGCGAGCGCCGCCGTGACCGTGGTGGCGGCGGGCAGCGGGGTGTAGTCGATGCGCACGGCCAGGACCGCGTCGGCCGCGACGTAGACGTCCTCGGCGACGACCACCGCCACCGCCTCGCCGACGCACCGGACCTCGGGGCCGGCGAGCACGGGATGGCGATACGGGCGAAGCCGCGGTGCCGGGACCAGCGGAGGAACACCCCCGGCGCACTCCGGCAGCTCCGCGAGGCTCAGCACGGCGACGACGCCGGGCATTGCGCGGGCCGCGGTGGCGTCGATGCGATCGATCCGCGCATGCGCGTGCGGGCTGCGGACGATGCGGGCGTGTAGCGGCCGCGGGTCCGTGATGTCGTCGAGGTAACGGCCCCGGCCGGTGAGGAATCGCGGGTCTTCCTTGCGCTTGAGGCGGGCCCCGATGCCGGACGCGGACGCGCCGATGGGCTGGGTCATGACGTTGTGGCAGTATAACCGTCGCTCGTCACGAGCGAGGGAGGCGAAGATGCGATATCGACCAGTCGTGGGGTGGGGGCGCTTGCCGGACACGTGGTCGTTCGTCGAGGCGACCAGCGTGGCCGTCGACGGCAGGGACAACGTCTACGTCTTCAATCGGGGCGCCCATCCCGTGATCGTCTTCGACCGGGACGGGACGTTCCTGCGCGCGTGGGGCGAGGGCACGTTCCGCCGGCCCCACGGCGTCACGATCGGCCCCGACGACAGTCTGTGGCTCACCGACGATCAGCACCACACGATCCGGCAGTTCACGCCCGAGGGCAAGCTGCTGCTCACCATCGGTGATCCCGACACGCCGGCGAGTCTCCAGAGCGGGCAGCCGTTCAACCGGCCGACTCACGTGGCCCTCTGTCCGCGGACCGGCGACGTCTACGTCTCGGACGGGTACGGCAACTCGCGCGTGCACAAGTACGACCCGCGCGGCCGTCATCTGTTCTCGTGGGGCGAGCCGGGCACCGATCCCGGATGCTTCAACGTCCCCCACAACCTCGCCACGGACGCCGAGGGCCTCGTCTACGTCGCGGATCGCGAGAATCACCGGGTCCAGATCTTCGACGGCCGCGGCCAGTATCTGGGTCAGCTCAACAACCTGCACCGTCCGTGCGGTCTCTTCGCCGATCGGCGCGACGGTGGGCGTCTCTACGTGGGCGAGCTGGGCAGTGACCTCGCCGTCAACGCCACCGTGCCGAACATCGGCCAGCGCGTGAGCGTTCTCTCGATGAAGGGCGACCTGGTGGGGCGCGTCGGCGGTCGCTTTCCCGGCGAAGCGCCCGGGGAGTTCATCGCCCCTCACGGCTGCGCCGTCGACTCGCGCGGGGATCTCTACGTCGCCGAGGTGTCGTGGACGGCCCGGGGCAGCAAGGAGTCACCGCCCCGCGAGATCCGATCGCTCCAGAAACTCGAGCGAGTTTAAATCCGGGCGAGCACCGCGAGCAAGGGGGCCGGCTTCTTCGGGATCTCGCGGTAGCGACAGCGCAGGTCCTGACGCTCGAGGATCTCGACGTAGGCGCCCATGACCATGCGGTAGTAGTGCGGGTGCCGTCCCGCCGGGCCGCCGTTGTACTCGGTGAGCGCCTCGCGGATGGTCGGCTTCCGCGCGAGGATGTCCCGCAGATACGCCATCGCGAATCGCGTGCTCACGGTGGGCTCGCCGAGATCGCCGAGATCACGCTTGCTCTTGCCGAGCGCCGGTCGGCGGAACGCTCCCACGGACGTTTCGAAGAGCGCGGCGGTCGTGGGCAGGATCTGGAACAGGCCGATCTCGCCGGCGGAGCCGACGATATCGTGATGAAACTCCGATTCGACCTCCGCAACCGCGAGCGCCAGGCAGTGATCGATCTTCGTGCGCTGCGCTTCCCCGAGAAGGGTCTCGGGAAATCCTTGAAAGGCCCGGATCGGAGCCTGAGGGTTCTTGTCGGCCACGAATGCCAGGATGGCGCGGTTCAGCCGCTCGGCGTCGGCTTCACCGGCGACGGCGGAAAGCTGATGGGTGACCACCAACCCGCTGACGATGATTGCCGCGCCGATGACCAGGCTCGCGAACAGCTTGGCGTGCTGGCTCATGGAAACCTCCTTCGTTTTGCTATCCGTGAAACCGGGGTTTTGCGCGTCCAACACTGCTGAAAGGAAGGTTTTGAAAGAAGTGCGACGAGTATCCCATGGCGCTCTGAATCACGCAAGCCGTGGTTGTAGAACTTACGATCGCCCACCAGCCCCAGGGTCTTCACGCGCGCATCGCGTATCCTGATTCGAATGGGTGACGTGCGGGTCGGGGTGTGCTCATGGGCGGATCCGGCGCTCATCGAGGATGGGTCGTTCTATCCCACGAAGTCGATGACGGCGGAAGCCAGGCTGCGCTGGTATGCGCAGTTCTTCGACACGGTCGAGATCAACGCGTCCTATTACGCCATCCCGGCCGCGCGCAACGCCGTGCTGTGGGCCGAGCGGACGCCCCCGGGCTTCGTCTTCAACGTCAAGGCCTACGCGCTGATGACCGGCCACCATGCGCGGCCCCAGACGCTGCCGGCGGAGCTTCAGCTGCTGCTACCGCGACATCCCCGGCTCACGCGTCGCGGCGAGATCGAGGCCGGCGCCTTCCCCCCGGAAGCTCTCGACGTGACGTTCCGGCTCTTCCGCGCCGCCATCGATCCGCTGGCCCAGGCGGGCAAGCTCGGCTATGTGCTCTTCCAGCTCGCGCCGTGGGTTCGCTTCGACTCCGAGCGGCTCGACTATCTCGCGTCGCTGCCCTCGCGCTTGCCGGGCTGGACGCTGGCGGTCGAGCCGCGGGACCGCTCATGGCTCCCGGACCACGTCGACGAGACCCTTCGCATCCTCCGCGCCGCCGGCCTGGCCCACGTCACCGTCGACGCTCCCCCGACGCCCAACGCGGTGCCGTACCTGCCGGAGCGCACGGCCCGGACGGCGGTGTTCCGTCTCCACGGCCGCAACGGCGAGGGCTGGATGCGCCAGCTCCGTGGCGAGGAGCCGGCGGTGCGCGAGAAGTACGACTATCTCTACACCGAGGACGAGCTGCGGGCGCTCCAGCCCGACGTCGAGGCGGCGGCGGCCGAGAGCGAGCGCGTCTTCGTCTCGTTCAACAACAACAACCGGGCGTTTCCGGTGCAGAACGCGCTCATGATGAAACGGTTGCTCGGCCAGCAGACCGCGTCGTTGCCTCGGGACCTCTTCGGCTGACGAGCGGCCAGCGCGCGCGCTCTGGTAGAATCGGGCTCCCATGTCGGAAGTTCGGCTCCAGGGCGGGCAGATCGACGGCCTCGCCGTGCACTACGTGAGGCTGGGACACGGGCCCGCGGTGGTCCTCGTGCACGGTCTCGGTGGCTTCGCGGAATCGTGGCGCCGGACCATCGACGCGCTCGCCCGCCGCGCCGACGTCCTCGCCCCGGACCTCCCGGGATTCGGCCTCTCGACCAAGCCCCGCAGCCGTTACGACCTCGACTTCTTCGTCCGCGCGCTGCATGGCTTTCTCGATGCGGCCGGCGTCGGCCAGGTCTCGCTGGTCGGGCACTCGCTCGGCGGCGCGATCGCGGTCGCCTACACGCTCACCCATCCGGCGCGCGTGGATCGGCTGGCCCTCGTCAGCGCCATCGTGCCCGGCTTCGACTACCGGCCGTCCCGGCTCTATCGGCTCGCCGCCCTCCGCGGCGTCGGCGAGCTGGCCTCGTTGTGCGGCACGCGCTCGCTCTATCGGGCCGCCATCGCGCGCTGCTTTCACGCGCCGACGAAGGACGACATCGACGCGCTCGTCGACTGGAACTACGCGGCGCGGACGGCCTGGGAGGCCAAGGCCGCCTACCTGGCGACCTTGCGAGACGTGCGGGGCGACTTCGAGGATCGCGGCCAGGCCTATCGTCGGGTGGCCGGAACGCTCGCGCTCCCCGTGCTGCTCGTGCACGGGCGCCAGGATCCGATCGTGCCCGCCGTCCATTGCGCTCACGTCGCGAAGGGATTTCGCCGGGCGTCCGTGCGATGGCTGGACGCGTGCGGTCACTTCCCGCAGCTCGAGCACGCCGACACCGTGAACGGATGGCTCGAGGAGTTCCTCGTCGCTCGACCCGCTCCACGCTGACCCGGCGCGGCCGCTCAGGAGAACGCCATGCAGGAGATGACAGCGAAGGACCTGAAAGCTCGTCTCGACAGCGGTCGGCCGCCGGTCCTGCTCGACGTGCGACAGGACTGGGAGACGAAGCTGTGCCGTCTCGAGAACTCCATCCACATCCCCATCGAGGAGATCGAGCTCCGCACGGACGAGCTGAACCGCGACAGCGAGATCGTCGTCTATTGCCACCAGGGAGTGCGCAGCGCCGCGGTGGCCGAATACCTGCGCAATCTCGGCTTCGCCGACGTGAAGAATCTCGCCGGCGGCCTCGATGTCTGGGCCCGGACGATCGATCCGGGCATGCGGCGGTATTGATGGGCGGAGGTGTCCTGGTCGAGCGGACGGGCGACGTCGTCCGGTGCACCCTGGATCGCCCGCCCCTGAATCTCCTGGACCCCGAGCTGATCGACGCCCTGCGCACGACCTTCACGGAGCTCGCCGCCGACCCTTCCGTCCGCGTCGCCGTCCTCACGGGTCGCGGCCGCGCGTTCACCGCGGGGATGAACGTGCACGTGCTCCACGACCTCGACGTGCCACGGGCCAAGACGCTCATCACGGCGCTCCACGCCGCGATCGAGAGCGTCCACCACGCGCCGTTTCCGGTCCTGGCGGGCGTCAACGGCCACTGCCTGGGCGCCGGCTTCGAGCTGGCCCTGGCCTGTGACCTCCGGATCGCGGCGTCGGGCGCGACGTTCGGCCTTCCCGAGGTCCGGGTCGGCTTGCCTTCGGTGATCGAGGCGGCGCTCCTGCCCGGCCTCGTCGGCCCCGGCCGCGCCGCGGAGCTCCTCCTGACGGGCGAGGCGATCGATGCCGCGCGGGCCGAGGCGTGGGGCCTCGTGAACCGCGTCGTGCCGGCGGTGGGCCTGCGCGGCGCCCTCGACGAGCTGATCGCGCGCATCCTCGCCTGCGGGCCCGCGGCCGTCCGCCTCCAGAAGGAGCTGATGATCGGCTGGCGGTACACCGACCTCGCCGCCGCGATCACGTCCGGAATCAACGCCTTCGCCACCGCGTACGCCACGGACGAGCCGCAGGAAGGCGCCCGGGCCTTTCTCGGCAAACGGCCGCCGCGTTTCGGGGGTCGTTCCTGAAGATCCGCACGATCACCTTCGATTTCTGGGGCACCCTCCTTCTCGACAACGCCGCCAGCGACAACCGCTACAAGCGGCGGCGCATGGATGACTTCGAGCAGATCCTGGCGGGCGCCGGCGTGCGGGTCTCGCGTCGCGCGCTCGACGCCGCTTACGAGGCGTCGGGCCGTGAGCTGGGGCGGATCTGGAGGAGCTACCGCGACGTTCCCGTCGCGCGTCACGTGTCGGCGATCCTCGAGGCCGCCGGTCGCGACCTCCTGCGCCAGATCGGCCCGACGGAGACGGCGGCGCTCGTCGAGGCCTACGCGCGTCCCGCGCTGCTCGTTCCGCCGGCCGTCGACCCCGGGGCGCGGGCGGCGCTGGAGGCGCTCGCCGGTCGTGGGTACACGATCGTCCTCGTCTCGAATACCATGCGGACACCGGGAGCGACGCTGCGAAAGCTGCTGGACCGGTTCGGCCTGCTCGGCTACTTCAAGCACACGACGTTCTCCGACGAGGTCGGCATCCGCAAGCCGGCGCCCGCGATCTTCGCGCTGTCGCTCCAGGCGGTGGGGGCCGACGCCGCGACCGCGGTCCACGTCGGCGATGATCCCATCCTCGACGTCGACGGCGCGCGGGGCGCGGGCATGCGCGTCATCCAGGTGACGTCGGCGTCGGGTCAGCCGGCCGTGGGGCAGATGGCCGACGCCGTCATCGACAGTCTCACCGAGCTTCCCGCGGCCGTGGCACGCCTGGATGTCGGCTGAGCCTCTCGCCGCCGTCACGTTCGACTTCTGGGAGACGCTGGTCCGGGACAGCGCGGACAACCTCGTGCGGGCCCGCGCCCGGCGCGTGGAGTCGCTGAGGGCCGTCCTCGAACGCGCGGGCTGCGCCCACCCGGTGCCCGCGCTCGAGCAGGCGCACGAGCAGTGCGGGGCGGAGATGACCGCCCGCTTCTGGACGGCGCACCGCGAGCCGTCGATCCAGGCCCAGGTGCGGCTGTTCTTCGATTGTCTGGAGTCGGGGCTCTGCGACCGGCTCGACGCGGCGATCTTCGCCCAGGCGGTGGATGCTTACGGCTCGCCCGCCCTGGAGTACCCGCCCGACCTCATGCCGGGCGCCCGAGAGGCGGTGCGGGCTCTGGCCGCACGGGGGCTGCGCCTCGGCATCGTCTCGAACACCGGGCGCACGCCCGGCGCCGTCCTGCGCCGGATCCTCGAACGGTACGATCTGCTCCGGTACTTCGACGCGGTCGCGATCTCCTACTCGGACGAGGTGGGATTCCGCAAGCCGCACGCGCGCATCTTCGAGCGCACCCTCGACGCGCTCGGTGTCACCGCCGGGCAGGCCTTGCACGTCGGCGACAATCCCGACCACGACGTCGTGGCCGCGCGCCACTGCGGCATGCGGGCCGCGCACTACGCGATCGCGGGCTGCGTGCCGTCGCCGGTCGCCGACGTGACCGTCGGCGACCTCAGCGACCTACCCGAACGCCTCGCCCGGTTTCTCGCTTAGCCGATGGGCGGGGTCACGTTACACAGCGTGCTCGCCCGCTGACGGAGGATCGCGCCGAGCTGCTCGACGTACGGAAGCAGCTCCTCCAGCGCCTCCTGGGTCTCCGTCAGCAGCCGGCGCTCCACGGCGGGCTGCTTCGTGTCGAGAAGGCGCGCGATGCGTTCGTGAAACGTCTTGACGCTCCCGTCGGCGGTGCAAAAGAACTTCACCGGATCGAGAGGTACAACCTGGGGATCGGGCGCTTTCGCGACGTCCCCCAGGCTCAAGAGGAAGCTCTTGGCGGATCGGACGGATCCGTCCCCGAAGTCCTTGATTTCCCCGGCGAACTCCGCCAGGTGAGGATACTGCTCCATTCTGGCTGCGGCCTCCCGGACCTTCTGCACGGCGGGAAGGAGCAACCCGATCAGGATCGCGATGATCGCGATCACCACGAGGAGCTCGATGAGGGTGAAGCCGCCTCGACTTCGGACGATGGCACGGGTGTTCATGCTTGGCCTCCGTTGCTTGACGTTCACCGCAGAGACGCACGGTTGCCGCGGATGACGCGCCGGCCGACTAGGGTCGTGACGCGGTGAAGCTCCTCAGCCCGCTCTTGGCGGGGCGCCGGGGCGGAACGGTCGTCCCGGCGGCTCCGATTTCCTGTAGATAGCGCCGGATCGGATCGCGGCTGCCGTCGCCATAGGCCTCGAGGACGAGGCCCGAGATCCCACGGTGGAACGTCGCGCCCTCCTCGGCGCCGCTGCGACGCCCGAGGACCTTCCTCGTTCCGGTCGCGCGCTCACGGAGCGTGACCCCGAACGTCTCGATGCCGGACAGCCAGTGATGCGGATCCCGGATCGTGATCTGGCTCGGATCGGCGCAGATCTCCCATTGCGGAGCGAACTCTTCGAGCGCCAGCTGAAGGAGCCGCCGCGCGTCGTCTCGACAGATCATGCTATTTCCTGCCTCCTCGGCTCGCACGATGTCTCATCTCACGAATGGGCCGCGACCGCGGTCTCGTGCAGCGCACCGGGGACGTCGCGCAGGAGATCGGCGCGGAGGACGGCCAGGGCCTCCGGATCGCCGCGCAGGCTCCGCCCCATGTCGTAGGCCGAGAGGTGGCGGAACGCGACGCCCCGATCGGGGAACGACAGCGTCACGAGGTACGCGGCTTCGTCGACCAGGACGGACAGCACCTTGCCCCGGACCGCCAGGTCGAGGAGCTGCTCGGCGATGAAGTGATGCATCTTCGCGGGCGCGAGCTTGTCTGTGGTCACCTGCACCTCCACAGTCCTGGTCGCCCGGCAGGAGCAAGCACGCTGCCACACGGACGACAGCCGTAAGCGCCTGAAATCCCGTCAGTGCCCCTGGGTAGGCCTGGGGACAACTGTTGACAGCCTGACACTGTACGCCTGTGGTTGTGTCATCTTGAATGCCTCGGCCCTCTGCCTTGTGCGCCGCGGGCCGGGCCGGTAAGATACCGGCGCGATGGACGACGTCGCCGAGCTCCGCGCGAAGATCCGGGACATCAAGGACTTCCCGACCGAAGGCATCCTCTTCAAGGACATCACGACGCTGCTCAAGGACGGCCCCGCCTTTCGGCGAGTCGTCGACCTGCTGGCGGCCCATTACCAGCGCGAGCGCGTCGAAGTGGTGGTCGGCATCGAGTCCCGGGGGTTCATCTTCGGTGGTGCCCTCGCGCATCAGCTGAATGCGGGCTTCGTCCCCGTGCGCAAGCTCGGCAAGCTCCCGGGCAAGACGATCGAGGTCGAGTACGAGCTCGAATACGGTCGCGACGCGCTCGCTGTCCACGAGGACGCCATCCATCCCGGCCAGCGGGTCCTCGCCGTCGATGATCTGCTCGCCACGGGAGGGACCATGGCCGCGACCCTGCGGCTCATCGAGCAGCTCGGCGGCCAGGTCGTCGGGGTCACCTTCCTGATCGAGCTGGCGTTCCTGCACGGTCGAGAAAAGCTCAAGAGTTACCCGCTCCACTCCGTGATCGTTTATGATTGAGCCCTGGAGGTTCACATCGTGAGAGGTCTCCTGCTCCTTGCCGCGATCGCCGCCCTCGGTGTGACGTCCGCCACCGCCGACGAGGTGAAGGCGCCGGTCAGCGCCTCGATGTTTCTCAGCACCATGACGGCGCCCATCGAGGCCCGCGAGGCCGCCTTCGATCGCTCGCTGAAGGAGGCGGGGCCGGCTCCGCGCCCGCGCTTGATGGAGGTGCTGCCCGATGGCTCGGTCAAGATGGACCGTGCCGTGATCACGGTCAGGAATCCGTGCCCACCGGGTGACATCCACTACGAGCCGCCGCCGCTCCCGGGACGCCGCGCCCGGAACTGACTTACTTGGGGCCCCGAAATGGCCCCCAAGCCCCCAACGCTCGCCGCGCCCCGGCGGAGCCGTGGCGCGTCTCGGATATCCGTGAGTTAACTCGGGGCCCCGAAATGGGGCTCCTCCGTTCGTCAGCTTTTCGCGAGGGAGTTATCGTATGGCCATCAAACAGATCGGGGTGATCGGCTGCGGCCTCATGGGGGCGGGCATCGCTCAGGTCGCGGCCCAGGCCGGCTTTCCGACGATCGTCGTCGAGGCCAACGACGCGCTGCTCGAGCGCGGCCTCGGGGGGCTGCGCTCGACGCTGGATGGCCTCGTGGCGCGGGGCAAGCTCGACAACCGGGCAAAGGAAGAGACGGTCGCCCGGCTCACCGGCAGCACCCGTCTCGATGATCTGGCCGGCACCGACCTCGTGATCGAAGCGATCACCGAGAATCAACCGCTCAAGAACGAGACCTTCGCCAGGCTCGACCGCATCTGCGCCCCCCACGCACTGCTGGCCTCCAACACCTCCTCCTGCAACGTCACGGGAATGGCCGCGGCCACCAGGCGGCCGCAGCAGGTCCTCGGGCTGCACTTCTTCAACCCGGTGCCGCTCATGAAGCTCGTCGAGGTCGTCCGCACGATCCTCACCGACGACGCCAGCGTCGCCACGGCGACCGAGTGGGTACGCGCGATCGGCAAAGTGCCCGTGCAGACCAAGGACTCGACGGCGTTCATCGTCAACCGGCTGCTGGTGCCGTATCTGCTCGACGCCATCCGGCTCTACGAAGGCGGGCTCGCGTCCCTGGAGGACATCGACCAGGCCATGAAGCTCGGCTGCGGCTACCCGATGGGGCCGTTCACGCTCCTCGACCTCGTCGGGCTCGACACCACGATGTTCGTGGCCGAGGTCATGTTCGAGGAGTTCCGCGAGCCACGATACGCGCCGCCGCCGTTGCTCAAGCGGATGGTCATGGCCGGGCACCTCGGCCGGAAGACCGGTCGCGGCTTCTACCGGTACTAGGCCCGGCCCGTGAGGATGGCGCGAACCGCGTCGACGAATTCGCGGACGTTGAGCGGCTTCGTCTGGTAGGCGTCGAAGCCGCACGCCATGATCTTCTGCCGATCGTGCGTCATCGCCGACGCCGTCACCGCCATGACGGGGATCTCGCGCGTGGCCGCGTCGGCGCGCAGGAGCTGCAGCGCCTCCATCCCGTTCATGCCGGGCAGCTGGATGTCCATGAGGATGAGCGCCGGCCGCACGGTCTGGGCCAGCCGCACCCCTTCCTCGCCCGTGTCCGTCTCCTCGGTGCGATAGCCGCGCGACTGGAGCACGTCCCGGACGAGCATCCGGTTGTTCTCGTTGTCCTCGACGATCAGGATCAGCTCGCCGGCCATGGCCTCACCGGCAGTGTGAGGGTGAACGTCGAGCCCTTGCCCGGCTCGCTCTCGACGCCGACCTTGCCGCCGTGCAGCTCCACGAACTTGCGGGTGAGGGCCAGCCCCAGCCCCGTGCCCTCGCGCTTGCGGACGTAGTCGGTCCCGACCTGGCGGAATTCCTCGAAGACCGCTTCCTGGTCCTCGGGGGCGATGCCGATACCCGTGTCGCTCACGCTGATCTCCACGGCGTCATCGGTGCGCGCGGCCCGCACGCCGATGCGGCCGCCGTCCGGGGTGAACTTCACGGCGTTGGAGAGCAGGTTCAGGAGGATCTGCTTGAACTTGCGCTCGTCGCCGACGTACTCGCCGAGGTCCGGCGCCAGGTCCAACACGAGATTCTGGTCGTGGCGGGCCGCCCGGTCGCGCACGAGGGTGACCGTGTTCTCGATGGCCAGCGCCAGATCGAACGTGGTGAGCTCGAGCTCCATGCGTCCCGCCTCGATCTTGGACAGATCGAGGATGTCGTTGATGAGCGACAGCAGGTGCCGTCCCGACGTCAAGATGATGGAGACGTACTGCTCCTGCTTGGGGTTGACGTCGCCGAACGTGCGCTCCAGCAGCACGTCGGAGAACCCGATGATCGCGTTCAACGGCGTGCGCAGCTCGTGGGACATGTTGGCGAGGAACTCCGACTTGTGGCGGTTGGCGGCTTCGATCTGCTCGTAGAGGCGGCCCAGCTCGTCGCTCATCCGGTTGAGGTTGGCGGCGAGGGTGCCCAGCTCGTCGCGGTTGCCCACCTGCACGTGGCGGGAGAAGTCGCCGGCGGCGATCTCGCGCAATCGCGCATCCATCCGGGCGACGGGGTCGATCACCGACCAGGAGATCGCGTAGCCCAGCACGAGAGCCAGGCCGATGCTCCCGATCGCGAAGCCGACGACGGTCCAGCGCGAGGAGATGTACGCGCTCTCGCCCGCCTCGATGCTGGCGACCATGTCGGCTTCCGCCTTGTTGACGAGCTGATTGGTGACCCGCTCCAGCCGGTCGGCCAGGGGCCCCGCCTCCTTGAGCTGGCGATCACGCCCCTCGGCGACCTTGCCGCTCCGGATCAGCTCGATGACCCGCGTCACCACGCCGATGAACTTCTCGTAGTCCTCCCGGACCTGCCCGAGCAGCTCGACCTCGTCCTTGGCGATGAACTGCAGCCGGTCGAGGTCGTAGCCGAACTGATTGAGCTGACGCAGGGTCGCCTCCAGCGTTCGTTCCTCCGGCACGTTGAGCGCGGAGGCCACGCTGTAGAGCTGGCTCGTGGTGTCGTGCTGGAGCTGGCGGTAGGCGGCGATCTTGCGCTGGAGCTTGACGAGATCCTCGGCGCGCCGGTTCACTCCGCTCAGGACTTGCAGGCCCGCCGCGCCCACCACGATGAGGAGCACGACCATCACGAGGAAGGCGGCCAGGAGCTTGACGTGCACCCGCGCGGGAATGCGGGCCACGAGACCGATCATCCACCGTCTCATCGTCGCGGCGCCTCCGCGAGCACGCTCCGCACATCGTTCAGAAGCTCCGTCGGCTCGAACCGCACGCCCATGTACTGGACCCGGAGGACACCACGCGGATCGATCACCGACGTGAGGAACGTGTGATCGATGTCGCCTCGCGGCGTCTTCTTGTAGAAGATGCCGTACCGCTTGGCCACCTCGCGGATCTCGGCCGGCGTGCCCGTCAGGAATGCCCAGCCATCGAATTTCGCCCCGTGCGCGGCGCCATAACCCTTGAGGACGGCCGGGGTGTCCCGCTCGGGATCGACGGTGATGGAGACGAAGAACACGCGCTGGGCGAAGTCGGGGCCGAGCCGGGCTTGCAGCGACGCCATCTTGGCAGTGAGCAGGGGGCAGGTATCCGCGCACGTCGTGTAGATGAACGTCAGCACGACGGCCTTGCCGCGCAGGTCCGCCAGCGACAGCCGCCGGTCGTTCTGGGCCGTGAGCGTGAACGTGGGCGCGGGCCCGATCGTGGGTAGCGCTTCGGGCTTGGGCGCGGCGTGCGCGCCCGCCGAGAGCAGCGCCAGCATCGCCCCGAGGACGGCCATGCGCCCGAGCACCTTAACCCTTCAGCTCCTTCTTCAGCTCGTTGAAGAACCGCCAGTCCGTGGCCTGGGCGAGGATCTTCTGGGGACTCGACTTGATCATGCCCGCCTCGTGCAGGCGGAGGGCGTAGAAGCGCGTCGTGTCCTCGGGGTCGTACTCCCGCCATTTGCCGTACGGTAGCTCCTTCATCGTCTGCAGCGCGTAGTCGTAATCATAGCCGCGGTCGGCGACCAGCCGGGCGGCCCGGGCGGGCTCGAGCGCGCACACGTTCGTCGCCTTGACGATCGCGCGCAGCGCGCGCTTGGTCGCGATGGGGTGCTTGCGCACGAACTCGCGGTTGGAGGCGACGATGCAGCAGAAGTATTGCGACCACGGCCGATCGACGGCGCTGTTGACGATGACGTGGCCGAGCTTCTTGGCCCGCAGCTCCTGAGCGACCGGCGGGAAGGCCATCAGGGCGTCGACCTTCTTGTCGGCCAGCAGCTGCGCGGAGTCGTTGACCGGTCGCTCCACGAACTGGATGTCCTTGCTCGGGTTGACCCCGACATAGGACACCATGCTCGCCAGGAAGACGTGGTGGGCCGATCCCAGCTCCGGGACCGCGACGGTCTTACCCTTGAGGTCGCGGATCGTCCGGATCCGCTCCGTGCCGAACAGCTCGAAGCAGCCGACGTGGACGCCGCCGAGGAGGACGATCGGCACGCCGGCATCGACCTGGATGATGAAGGGCGCCACGAACGCCATGCTCACGTCGACGTTGCCGGCGGCGATCTCGCGATACGTCCCGACGCCCACACTGGTCTTCACGTACTGGATGTCGGCGAACCCCTCAGCCCTGAGCAGGTCTTCGGCGATGTACTGCGGCGCCACACAGATGCCGGAGATCTGGTCCAGTCGGATCTTCGTCGTCTCCGGCGGGCCTTCCGCGGCGGCGATGGGCGCTCCGTCGCCGAGCCACGCCGCGGCGCCCCCGAGGGCTGCGGTCGCCATGAACTGCCGTCGGTTCATCCCTTCAGCTCCTTCTTGAGCTCATTCAGGAAGCGCCAGTCGGTACCCTGCAGGATCTTCTGGGGGCTCGACTTGATCAGGCCCGCCTCGTGCAGGCGCAAGGCGTAGAAGCGGATCGTGTCCTCCGGGCTGTACTCGCGCCAGCGGCCGTAGGGAATGTCCTTCATCGTCTGCAAGGCGTACTGGTAGTTGGCGGTGAAGCCTCGGTTGACGATGGTCCGGGCCGCCATGTCGGGCTCGAGGGCGCAGATCCGGTCGGCCTTCAGGAGCGCGCGGATCGCCCGCTTGGTGGCGACGGGGTGGCGCTGGATGAACTCGCGGTTGCTGAAGGCGACGCAGCAGAAGTACTGCGACCATGGCTTGTCCGTGGCCGTGCTGACGACGACGTGGCCGATCTTCTTGGCCCGCATCTCCTGGGGCTCCGGCGGGAACCCCAGGTAGGCGTCGACCTTGCCCTCGGCCAGCAGCCGAATCGCCTCCTCGCCGGACTTCTCCACCCACTTGATGTCCTTGCGGGGGTCGAGGCCGACCTGGATCGCCATGCTGGCGACGAATCCCTGGCGGCCGGGATCCGCCACCGCGACCGTCTTTCCTTTGAGATCCGGAATCCGTCGGACGCGATCGGTGCCCACCAATTCGTAGCACCCGATGTGAAGGCCCGCGAGGGCGACGAGCGGCGCGCCGCCATCGAGCGCGATGATGACCGAGGGCGCGGTGTCCGCGCTGAAGTCGATCTCGCCCGCCGAGATCGACTTGACGACCTTGGGCAGCGGGATCTCGACGTACTGGACGTCGGTGAAGCCCTCGCCGAACAGGAGCTCCTCCGCGACGTACTGAGCGGCCAGACAGATCGCGGGCACCTTCGCGATGCGGATCCGCTTGGTCTCCAGCGGGGGCTCGGCGGCGTTCGCCCGCGAGCGCACGTCCAGGAAGACCGCGGTCCCAACGAGCGTGGCTCCTCGCAGGAAATTCCGTCGAGTCGTCATCCCTTCAGCTCCTTCCTGAGTTCGGTCAGGAATCGCCAATCGCTGGCCTGCGCGATCAGCTTCTGCGGGCTGGACTTGATCATGCCGGCCTCGTGAAGCCGGAGCGCGTAGAACCGGATCGTGTCCTCGGGATCATACTCGCGCCATTTGCCGTACGGGAGCTCCTTCAGCACTTGCACCATGTAGTCGTAGCTCGGTGTGTAGCGGCCGTCGACGAGCGCGCGAGCCACTCGCTCGGGCTCGGCCGCGCAGCGATCGGTGGACTTCAGGATCGCGCGGATGGCTCGCTTGGTGGCGACGGGATGCTTCTGCACGAACTCGCGGCTGCCGGTGAGCAGGCAGCAGAAGTATTGCGACCAGGGCCGATCGGCGGCGCTGTTGACGATGACCCGTCCGATCTTGCGAGCGCGGAGCTCTTGTGGCCGCGGGGGGAACCCGATGTAGGCGTCGACCTTGCCGTCGACGAAGAGCTTCAGGCCCTCGTCGGCCTCGGCGACGATCCACGTGATGTCCTTGCGCGGGTCGAGGCCGACGTAGGCGGCGATGCTCGCGAAGAAGATGTGTTCGGAGCCATTGAGCCCCGTCACCGATGCCGTCTTACCCTTGAGCTCGCTGATCCTCCGCACCCGCGGCCCGCCGAAGACTTCGAAGCAGCCGACGTGGACCCCGGCCAGGAACACGACGGGATCGCCCTGGTCGACGCGGACGAGATTCGGCCCGATGAAGTTCATGCTGATGTCGCCCTGGTCGCGCGACAGGAAGGGCGAGACCGGCCGGCCGGTCGGGATCTCGATGTAGCTCACGTCGGTGAAGCCTTCGGCCTTCAGCAACTCCTCGGCGATGTACTGGGGCGCCCAGCACATGGTCGTCGTCTTGAGGAGTCGCAGCCGCGTCGTCTCCGGCGGCGGCTCGGCGCTCGCGCGATCGGTTCCGAGGCCGAGAAGCGCCGCGGTGCCCGCCGACAGGCCACGCAGGAATTCCCGACGATGGATCATCCCTTCAGCTCCTTCTTGAGCTCGTTGAAGAACCGCCAGTCGGTGCCCTGGAGGATCTTCTGCGGGCTCGAACGGATCATCCGGGCTTCGTGGAGTCGTAGCGCGTAGAAGCGCACGGTGTCCTCGGCATCGTAGTCACGCCAGCGGCCGTACGGGATCTCCTTCATGGTCTGAAGAGCATAGTCGTAGCTATAGCCCCGATCGGCGACGAGACGCGCGGCTTTCGCCGGCTCCACCGCGCAGACATCTGCGGCTTTCAAGATCGCGCGAAGCGCGCGCTTCGTCGCGACGGGATGCTTGCGCACGAACGTCCGATTCGCGCCGACGATGCAGCAGAAATACTGCGACCACGGACGATCGAGCCCGCTGCTCACCACGACGTGCCCGATCTTTCTGGCCCTCAGGTCCTGCGCATCCGGCGGGAAGGCCATCAAGGCGTCGATCTTCTTGACCTCGAGAAGCCGTATCGACTCGTCCGCCGGATGGATCACCAGATTGATGTCCCGGGACGCGTCGAGGCCGACGTGGGCCGCCATGCTCGCGAGAAAGACGTGGTGGGGCGAGCCGATCTCCGGCACCGCCACGGTCCTGCCTTTCAGATCCCGGATCGTGCGGACACGCTCGGTCCCGAACAGCTCGAAGCAGCCGACGTGGACTCCGCCCAGCAGGACGATGGCGTCGCTGGTGTCGAGCTGCGTCACGAAAGGCGCGACGAAGGCCATGCTGAGGTCGACCTCGCCCGAGGCCAGCGCCTTGTAGATGCCGGCCGTACCGAACTTCTCGTAGCGGACGTCGCTGAAGCCTTCACTGCGCAGGAGCTCCGCGGCGACATACTGGGGCGCGACGCAGATCCCGGGGATCTGGTTCAGCTTGATCGTCGTGGTCTCCGCAGGCGCTTGGGACTCCGCTCGGGCCGGCCCGAGCCCGATCAAGGCGGCGGTGCCGGCGAGCGTACCCAGGACGTCTCTTCGGCTCCAGCGCCGGGAAACGCGCGAGATCATCCCTTCAGCTCCTTCTTGAGCTCGTCGAGGAACCGCCAGTCGGTGCCCTGCGTGAGGATTTTCTGGGGCGAGGATTTGATCATCCCGGCCTCGTGCAGGCGGAGCGCGTAGAACCGAACGGTGTCCTCCGGGTTGTAGTCGCGCCAGCGCGCGTAGGGGAGCTCCTTGATCGCCTGCAGCGCGTATTCACCGCCGGCGGTGTAGCCCGTGTCGGTCCGGGCCTGGATCGCGCGCTCGGGCTCGAGGCCGCAGACGGTGGTCGCTCTCATGAGCGCCCGGAGGGCTCGCTTCGTCGCGACCGGATACTTGCGCACGAACTCGCGGTGCGCCATCACCACGCAGCAGAAGTACTGCGACCAGGGCTTGTCGGTCGTCGTGTTGACGACGACGTGACCGATGCGCTTGGCCCGCAGCTCCTGCGGCTCGGGCGGGAAGCCCATGAAGGCGTCGATCTCTCCGCGGGCGAACATCTGCATTGCCTCGGCCGCCGGCCGATCCACCCATTCGATGTCCCGCCGGGGGTCGAGTCCGACGTGCGTCACCATCGTGACCAGAAAGATGTGGCGGCCGGAACCGAGCACGGTGACGCCCACGCGCTTGCCCTTGAGATCGCGGAGCGAGCGCACGCCTTCCCGGCCGAACAGCTCGAAGCATCCGACGTGAACGCCGGCGAGCAACGTGATCGGCTCTCCGGCGTCGATCCGGGTGATGAGTTGCGGCACGGCGCTGATATTGAAATCCGCTTCGCCGCGGGCAATCGCGGTGCTGCCCTCCGGGCCGCTCGGCCGCTTCACTGGCCGCACGTCCGTGAAGCCTTCGCCCTTGAGCAGGTCTCGGGCGACGATCATGGGCGTCGCCCCGCAAATCTCCGGCACCTCCACGACCCGCACCGTCGTCGTCTCGAGTCGAGGCTCGGCGACGGCCGTCCGGGCTCCGATCAGCGCCGCGGCTCCGGCCACGCCGCCGAGGAAGTCGCGTCGGCTCACGCTCCTCATGCCTTCAACTCCTTCTTCAACTCGTCGAGGAACCGCCAGTCGGTGCCCTGGGCGAGGATCTTCTGGGGCGAGGACTTGATCATCCCGGCCTCGTGCAGGCGGAGGGCGTAGAACCGAATCGTGTCCGCGGGATCGTAGCTGCGCCACGCGGCGTACGGGATGTCCTTGAGGGCCTGCAGCGCGTAATCGAAGCGCGGCGTGAATCCCTTGTCGACGAGATGGCGCGCGGCCCGCTCCGGCTCGAGCGCGCAGATGGTGTTCGCTTTCAGGATGGCGCGCAGGGCCCGCTTGGTCGCCACGGGATGTTTCCGGACGAAGTCGCGGTTGCCGATGATCATGCAGCAGAAGTACTGCGACCACGGCCGGTCGAGCGTGCTGTTGACGATGACGTGGCCGACTTTCTTCGCCCGAAGCTCCTGCGGCTCCGGCGGAAAGCCCAGGAAGGCGTCGACCTTGCCCTCGGCGAGGAGACGCATCGACTCGGCGGCGGGGGCCGTGACCCAGTTGACGTCGCGCCGCGGATCGAGGCCGATGTGCGCGATGATCGTCGAGAGGAAGACGTGCTGGCTCGATCCGAGCTCGAGCACGGCCACGGTCTTGCCCCTGAGCTCGCGCACCGTCCGGACCCGCTCGCCGGCGAACACCTCGAAGCAGCCGATGTGGAGCCCGCCCAGGATCACGATCGGGTCCCCCGCCTCCACGCGGATCAGGGAGGGGGCGACGAAATGGTTGTTGATGTTCGCTTCACCGGAGGCCAGCGCCTCCGTGATCCCGACGGCGCCCGGCTTCGGCACGTACTGCACGTCCGTGAAGCCCTCGGCGCGCAGGAGCTCGTCGGCCACGTACTGGGGCGCCTGGCAGATGCTCGGGATCTTCACGAGCCGGAGCTTCGTCGTCTCCAGCCGCGGCTCGGCGTCGACACCGACGGCGCGCAGGCCCAATGAGCCAGCCATGCCCGAAGTGCTGAGCTGCCGCAGGAAGCGTCGCCGGTTCATCCCTTGCCCTCGTGATCAGGCACGATGCCCAGCCGGAGCTCGTGAGGGGTCAGCTCGCTCGCCCACGCATTGCCTCCTCGTGGCGCTGCGAAGCGTGTAAGTCCGTGGGGACGCCGCAGCCAGAATGCACGAGTGGTGCCGGGGCCGGCAGTCGCCATTTGCTGGCATTCCGCCGAGTCACCGGGGAATTTCGCCCGATCTCGACGACGACCGTCGGCGTTCTACCCGGGCCGGCCGAGCTGGATCGCTCCGGCGGCCGATGCCGCGAACGGGGTCATCGCTCGAGATGGCCCTCGGTCATCGCGTTGACGTCCGGGATTCCGGTGCGCGCGATGGCGTTGATGCGGGCCTTGGCCTCGGCCAGCGGGCGGAAGGGCTTGGCCGCGAGCAGGGCGGCGAACTCCCGGACGGCGTCCGCGAGCTCGGCGCCCGGGACCACGCGGGTGACGAGGCCGAGGGCGAGCGCGTCCGCGGCGGTGTAGCGGCGGCACTCGAGAATGATCTCCTTCGCCCGCGCCGGGCCGACGAGGCGGACGAAGCGGGCCGTCGACGCCACCCCCAGCGGCACTCCGAGATCGACCTCGGGAATCCAGAACTGGGCTTCGGTCGCGGCCAGGCGGAAGTCGGAGGCCAGCGCCAGTCCCCAGCCGCCGCCGACGGCGTGGCCGTTGACCATGGCGATGGTCGGCTGCTCGAGGCCTTCGAGTAGCGTGGTGGCGCGCTCGAACAGGCGGCGGAACTGCGTCTTGCGGCCGGCGAAGGCCTGGCGACGCTCCTCCCCCGACATCCCGGAGCGGAGCCCGGCATCGGCGCCGGCCGAGAAGACCGGCGGCGTCCCGGTCACGATCACGACACGGACACCGGGATCGTCGCGGAGCTCGGCGAAAGCCCTCGCCAGCTCCGTGAGCAGTGCGTCACTGAGGGCGTTGCGACGGTCCGGGCGGTCGAGAGTGACCGTGGCCACGGCGCCATCGCGGCTGAGACCGACCTCGCGGCCCATGTGGCGGCGACCGTAGCACACGCCCGCGCGGGGTCGCAACGCGCGGGCGCGACGCGGATGTTGACAGGCCCGCGGTTTAGGCGATAATCCGGTACCTTCCCTTGCAACAGCGGAATGACGAAACCAGAATGATTCATCGCCGAGCGAAGGGCATCATGGGCCTGAGGAAGTAGAGGAGCGGTCATGCGCAAATTCATCCTCAAGCGACTCGGCTACGCTCTGCTCTCGCTGTTCCTGCTCTCGTTCACGATCTTCTTCTTCGTGCGCGTCACGGGCGATCCGACGACGCTGCTCGTGGAGCCGGGCGCCAGCCGCGAGGACATCGCCGCGCTCCAGCAGCAGCTCGGCCTCGATAAGCCGGTCTGGGTCCAGTACGGAAGCTTCATGTCGAACGTGATGCGGGGGGATTTCGGGCGCTCGTTCTACTACCGGACGCCGGTGCTCGAGCTGTATCTCTCGAGGCTGCCGAACTCGCTGCTGCTGGCGGTGGCCGCCATGACCTTCTCGCTGGTGATCGGGATCCCGAGCGGCATCCTCGCCGCGGTGCGCCTCAACGGCTTCTGGGACCGCGCGGGCAAGATGTTTTCCCTCCTCGGCCTCTCGATGCCGCAGTTCTGGGTCGGGCTCCTGATGATTCTCTTCTTCTCGGTCTACCTCGGCTGGCTACCGTCGTCGGGGTCGGGGACGCCGTGGCACGTCCTGATGCCGGCCTTCACGCTCGGCTGGTACTTCGCCGCCGCTCACATGCGCTTGACGCGCTCCTCCATGCTGGAGGTGCTCGGCTCCGAGTACGTCAAGCTCGCGCGGCTCAAGGGGTTGCCCGAGGCGCTCGTGATCGGCAAGCACGCCTTCAAGAACGCGCTGATCCCCGTGCTCACCCTCGCCGGGATCAACCTGGTCCTCATGATCAACGTCGCCGTCGTCGTGGAGACCGTCTTCGCCTGGCCGGGGGTCGGCCGTCTCCTCTACGAAGGCATCTCCTTTCGAGACTTCCCCGTGGTGCAGGCGACGATCGTCATCGGCGGCGCGATGATCATCGTCGCCAACCTGGTCGTCGACGTGCTCTACGCCTGGATCGACCCACGTATCCGGCTTGGACGGTAGGAGGGCTCCATGAGCAACGGCCGCGCCACCACGCTCACGCTGCCCTGGCGCTTCCCCGCCCTTCGCGCCCACGGGTGGCCGCTGATCCCCATCGGCATTCTGCTCGTGCTGGCGCTCGTCGCGATCTTCGCCGAGTTCATCACGCCCTACAATCCCGAGATCGGCGCGCTGGGCGACCGCTTCCGCCCGCCGGCCTGGGTGGCCGGGGGAAGCGACAAACATCTGCTGGGGACCGACCACCTGGGCCGCGACGTGCTCTCGCGCCTGATCTTCGGCGCGCGAGTCTCGATGACGGTCGGCTTCATGGCGGTCATTTTTGCCGGGGTCGTGGGCACGACGCTCGGCATCATCTCCGGCTATCTCGGGGGCTGGGTCGATCAAGTCATCATGCGGGTGACCGACTCCTGGCTCGCCCTGCCCGGGCTGACGTTCGCGATCTTCCTGGCCGCGATCGTCGGGCCCAGCGCGACCAACATCGTGATCATCCTGGCCCTGGTCTTCTGGACCCGCTACGCGCGGATCGTCCGGGGTGAGGTGCTGTCCCTGCGCGAGCGGGACTACGTCCACCTCGCCGTGGTCGCCGGATGCAGCAAGTGGACGATCATGCAGAAGCACATCCTGCCGAACGTGGTGAACTCCGCCATCGTCCTGGCCACGCTCCAGCTCGGCGTCGTGATCGTGACCGAGGCCTCGCTGTCCTTCCTGGGCGTCGGCGTGCCGCCCCCGCAGCCGGCCTGGGGGCTCATGCTGGCCGACGGCAAGAAGGGCCTGATGGCGGGGTACTGGTGGCTGACGGTCTTTCCCGGGGTCTGCATCATGCTGCTCGTGCTCTCGGCCAATCTCATCGGCGACTGGCTGCGCGTCAAGTTCGACCCGCAGCTCAGGCAGCTCTGATGGGCGCTCCGCTCCTGGAGCTCGCGGGGCTGAGCACGCACTACATCTCGGCCCGCGGTACGCGCGTGACCCGCGCGGTGGAGGACGTCTCGCTCACGCTCGACGCCGGGCAGACGCTGGGGATCGTCGGCGAGTCGGGGTCGGGCAAGACGACGCTCGCGCTCTCGATCCTGAGGCTGCTGCCTCCCGGGGCCCGCATCGTCTCGGGCGAGCTTCGCCTCGAGGGCGAGGATCTCCTGGCGAAGTCGGCGAAGGAGATGCGCCACATCCGGGGCAAGCGCATCGCGATGATCCTGCAGGATCCGATGGCCTCGCTGAACCCGCTCTTCACGGTCGGTGATCAGGTCGCCGAGCCGATCCGTGTTCACGAGCACGCGACGCGGCGAAGCGCCTGGGATCAGGCCCGGAGGCTCTTGGCCTCGGTCCGCATCGCGGCCCCCGAGCGCCGCGTGCGCGAGTATCCGCACGAGATGTCCGGCGGCATGCGCCAGCGGATCGTCGGCGCGATCGCCATCTCCTGCGGGCCCCGGCTGCTCATCGCCGACGAGCCGACGACCAGCCTCGACGTGACGATCCAGGCCCAGTATCTGAGGCTGCTGCGCGACCTCCAGCGCCAGCACGGCCTCGCCCTCATCTTCATCACCCACAACCTGGGAATCGTCGCCCGCATGTGCGACACCGTCGCGGTCATGTACGCGGGGCGGCTCGTCGAGTCCGGCCCGGTGCGCCAGATCTTCGACGCGCCGGCGCACCCGTACACGCGGGCGCTGCTGGAGTCGATCCCGCGTCTCTCGGACGTTGACGCGCGCCTCACCGCGATCGACGGCCAGCCGCCCGACCCGGCGGCGCTCCCCGGCGGCTGCGCCTTCCATCCCCGCTGTCTGAAGGCCCTGGACCGCTGCCGCGTGGAGGCGCCCCCGCGCTTCAGCGTCGGCCCGCAGCACACCGCGGCCTGCTGGCTCGAGGAAGGTTCGCCCCTCGCGTAAATGCCGCTCCTGGAAGCGCGGAATCTCACCAAGCACTTTCCCTTGAAGCGTGGCCTCTTCGGGGCCGACGGGGGCGCCGTGCGCGCCGTCGACGATATCTCGTTCACCATCGAGTCGGGGCGCACACTCGGGGTGGTCGGCGAGTCGGGCTGCGGCAAGACCACGACCGCCAAGCTCGTTCTTCTGCTCGAGTCGCCGACGGCTGGTGAGATCCGCTTCGACGGCCGCCTGCTCGAGAGCCTCCAGGGCGACGACCTCCGTGCCTACCGGCGCTCGGTGCAGGCGGTGTTCCAGGATCCGTTCGCCTCGCTCGATCCCCGGATGCGCGTCGGAGACATCATCGCCGAGCCCCTGGTCACCAACGAGCGCTTGGCCAAGGACGCGCTGCGACGCCGGATCGACCACCTGCTCGATGTCGTGGGGCTGCCCGCACGGTCGGCGACACTCTTTCCCCACGAGTTCTCGGGTGGCCAGCGCCAGCGCATCGCGATCGCCCGCGCGCTGGCGCTGTCGCCCAGGATCGTGGTGCTCGACGAGCCCGTCTCCGCGCTCGACGTCTCGATCCGCGCCCAGATCTTGAACCTCCTGCGCGATCTGCAGCGGGAGCTGGGGCTGGCCTACCTGTTCATCGCGCACGATCTCGCGGCGGTCGCCCACATGAGCCACACCATCGCGGTGATGTACCTCGGCAAGATCGTGGAGATCGGCGACGCGCGCTCCATCGCCCGGGAGCCCAGGCATCCCTACACCAAGGCGCTCTTCTCGGCGGCGCTGCCGTCCCACCCGGACGAGCGGCGGGAGGAGATCATCCTGCCTGGCGAGGTGCCGAGCCCGGTCAATCCCCCGTCCGGCTGCCGGTTCCACCCCCGGTGCCCGTCTGTCATGGATCGCTGCGGCAGGGATGTCCCCAGCCTCGAGGCGTCGAACGGCCGTCATGTCTCCTGTCACTTGTATCCGGCTGGCACGTAAATCCCGCCCGCAGGGCCGAGTCGGGATGGTAAAAGTTTTCATACCGCCATTCCCCGATTGACATAATTCTGCTATTGGCACCGGACGATCGCGTCTATACTCCGATCGCGCCCCGCGCGTCCTCCGCGGACCGCGAGAGGGCAAAAGCTGAATGAGAACCGACCTCCAACCTTCTAATCATCGAGTCAGCGGCCTCGTCGACGTTCTGGACCGTGTCCTCGACAAGGGACTGGCGATTGCCGGCGACATCAAGATCTCGCTGGCCGAGGTGGAGTTACTCACGATCCGCATCCGGCTGATCGTGTGCTCCATCGACAAGGCGCAGGAGATCGGGCTCGACTGGTGGAAATACGACGATCACTTCGCCCCCGGCAAGCGTGCCGCGCAGCTCGACACCGATGCGCTGCGGAAGCAGGTCGCCGTCCTGGAGCAGAAGATCGCGTTACTGTCCACGGACGGCCGGCGCCCGGCCGTTCGCCGTGCAGCTCGAGCGAGACGGAAATGAGCCGGTCGATCCACAGGAGGGAGAACGATGCCGGTTGAACGTGCGACAGGCGGGACAAGTCTCATCGATGTCCTCGATCGGGTCCTCGACAAGGGGATCGTGATCGACGCGTGGGTCCGGGTGTCCCTGGTGGGGATCGACCTGATCACCGTCGAGGCACGCGTGGTCGTGGCTTCCATCGATACCTACATCAAGTACTCCGAAGCGGTGGGGCAGGTGATCCCGGCCTCTCGTCCGGCCGCGATCGACTCCAAGGCGCACGAGGCCGTGCTCGCCGAGAACGTCGCGCTCCGCGCTCAGCTCGCCAGTGCTGGCGACGGTCGACCGACGCCGGCGCGGCGGAGAAGGGCCGCCGCCGTCTAACCCGTGGCCAGCCTCCTCCCCGCCCGCAGGGCTCGCCCGATGCGCGGCGCCTCGAGCGAGGACAAGCTCCAACTCCTGGAGTTCTTCCTCGGCTCCGACGACCCGTCTGAATGCGCGCAGCGGGCGGTCGAGTGGCTGATCGCTCAAGCGGGAGCCCGTTCCGTGCTCTGCGCCATGGTGGACCCGTCCGTCATCTCCCCCAACGGCACCGACGACGGGGGCCTCGGCATGTCCCGTGGTCCGGTCCTGGCCGTGCCGCTCCATGGGCTCACCGTCGAGGAAGACGTGCGGATCGGGGTCCTCCTCATCGCCCCGGTGACTCCCTCCGTCGTCCGTGAGAGCCGGTGGGTCGCCGACATGCTCGGGCCGCGCTTGGCCCGCCTGCGCGCCCACCGGATCGCGCTGGACGCCACTCGCCGGCTCGAGCGCGACCGCACGCTCCTGCAGGGCGTCATCGACGCCGTGTCCGACCCGATCCTCTTGACCGACACCGAGGGACGGATGCTCGTGGCGAACACGAGCGCCGAGAACCTCTTCGCCTCGCGGGAGGGCGAGAGCGAGGGCCGCCAGCGGGCCGTCGCCCTGAACAACATGATGTTCTCGGCGGCGCTGTCGTGGAGCGCCAGCGGCGAGGGCGAGCCGCTGCGTCGCGAGCTGCTGCTCGTCGATCCGACGGACGGCTCGGACCTGCTGTCCGAGCTGCTCGGCGCCTTGGTGAAGGATCCCATGCAGGGCACCGGAGTCGTCTCCGTGCTGCGCGACGTCGCGGACCTGCGGCGGGCCACCGAGGAGATCGAGGAGAACTACCGCCGGCTGCGCGGCGTCGAGGCCGACGTCAGGGCGGAGCGCGATCGACTGAATCTCCTCCTCGACTCCGTCATCGATCCGATCCTTGTCACCGATCCGGGCGGCGCCATCGCGCTCATGAACGACCCCGCCGAGCGGCTGTTCACCGTGCTGGAGGGCGCTCCCCCGGACGCCGCTCTGCGGGTGCGGTCCAACGACGCTCACTTCTCGTCGTTCCTCGCCAACCTGCTCTTCGGAGAGACCCTGCGTCACCGGGGCGACATCGGCCTCGTCGATCCGGAATCGGGCGCCGGCGTGCCGTTCGAAGCCATCGCGGGCAAGGTCCTGTCCGAGCACGGCGAGCTGATCGGGATCGTCACGATCCTGCACGACCGGACCGAGGCGCTGGAAAAGGAACGGCTCTACGAGCAGGTGAAGCGGGCGTCCGACGAGCTGGAACAGAAGGTGCGGCAGGCCACGGCCGAGCTGGTCCGCCAGAACGAGCTGCTCCGGCGGCAGCATATCCAGCTCGAGCAGGCCTCGGCCCTCAAGTCCCAGTTCCTGGCCAACATGTCGCACGAGTTCCGGACGCCGCTCAACGCCATCCTCGGCTACACGAGCATGCTCATGCAGGGCATCGCCGGCGAGCTGACCACGCAGCAGAAGCGCAACCTGACGCGGGTCGACTCGAACTCCAAGCACCTGCTGTCCCTGATCAACGACATCCTCGACATCTCGCGCATCGAGGCGGGGAAGATGCCGCTGCACGTCAGCGAGTTCCCCGTTCCCGAGCTGATCGCCGAGGTCATGGCGGAACTCGATCCGATCATCCTCCGCTCCAGGCTCAAGGTGGAGACCGAGCTCGATCCGGGAGCGGCGCTCCTGCAGAGCGACCGGCAGAAGGTCAAGCAGATTGTCCTCAACCTGCTCGGCAACGCGCTCAAGTTCACGCCCGAGGGCTCCATCACGGTCACGGCCCGACGTCGTCACGGGGAGGGCACGGTAGCGATCGCGGTCAAGGACACCGGCATCGGCGTGGCGCCCGAGGACCAGAGCAAGATCTTCGAGGACTTCCGCCAGGCCGACAACTCGCCCACGCGTGAGTACGGCGGCGCGGGGCTCGGGCTGTCCATCTGCCGCCGGCTCGCCCACATGCTGGGCGGCCGGATCACGCTTGAGAGCAAGCTGGGGGCGGGCTCGACGTTCACCCTGATCCTGCCGCCCAAGGTCAGCATCGAGCGATGACGCAGCGACGTTCGTCGGCCACGACGCCCGGGCGCGCGCGCCAGCGCCAGCCCCTGATCCTCGTCGTCGACGATTACCCGGACAACCGCGAGATGTACTCGGCGTATCTGAAGTTCCAGGGGCTCGAGGTGATGGAGGCCGCGAACGGGGGCGAAGCGCTGGCCCATGCCTTCGAGCGCACGCCCGATCTGATCGTCATGGATCTTTCACTTCCGGGTGTCGACGGCTGGCAAGCCACCCGGCTCCTGAAGGCCGACCCCCGGACCAAGGACGTCCCGGTCATTGCCGTGACCGGCCATGCCCTGGCCGGCGCGCCCGAGGAGGCGGCCGCCGCTGGCTGCGACGGCTTCCTGACCAAGCCTTGCCTGCCCGAGGATCTGCTGCGAGAGATCCAGCGGATGCTCGACCGCGGCCGCGACGACGACAACCCCAAGAGGAGATAGGTGCATATGGCTGCACCCAAGAAGACGGCGGGTAGGGGACGGACGACCTCCAAGACCTCCGGTGGGAAGACCGCGCCGCGTGAGCCGCGCGAGGCTGGGCGGGTGATCCGCGAGACCGTGCGCGACGACGTGGTCCTCGACGGGAGCCTGCCGTCGGCGGCCGAGCCGCGGAGCGTGACCCGGTCGGCGAGCACGCGTGGTCAGTACGTCTACTGCGTCGTCCAGGCGAGCGAGTCGCTGAAGTTCGGCGCCATCGGGCTCGGGGCCGAGCCGGCCGAGGTCCACACCGTGCACTACAAGGACATCGCGGCGGTCGTGTCGGACACGCCGATCGACGTGCCCGACGCCACCCGCGAGAACGTGCTCGCCCACGAGCGGGTCAACGAGAACGTCATGCGCAGCCACACCGTCATCCCGATGTCGTTCGGGACCGTGTTCAAGACGCGGGACGACATCGTCGAGCTGCTCCGGGGGGCGTATGACGCCTTCCACGACGTGCTGGTGAAGATGGAGGACAAGCTGGAGTTCGGTCTCAAGCTCCTGTGGGACCGCGACGTGGCCATCCGCGAGGTGGAGAAGGAGGACGAGGAGGTCCGCCGGCTGAAGAGCGAGATCTCGTCCCAGAAGGGCTCCACCTACTTCGCGCGCATGCAGTACGGCCGCTTGCTGGAGTCCGCGCTGCAGGCGCGCTCGGAGCGCTACGTCAACGAGCTCCTCGCCCAGCTCCGCGACGTCTCCGTGGCCTCGCGCACCAACAAGCCCATCGGCGACAAGATGATCATGAACGCGGCGTTCCTGGTGTCCCGCGAGCAGGAAGCGGCGTTCGACGCGAAGGTCAAGGAGCTCGGCGCGCACTACGACCGGCTGACCTTCCGGTACACCGGCCCGTGGCCGCCGTACAACTTCGTCAACATCCGGTTGAAGCTCGAGCGGGCCAAGGACGCCGAATAGGCCGTCGTGATCATCCTCGATACCCTGCTCGTGGGCGGCATCAAGTTCGTGCTTGGCAAGATCGTCGATGCCGTCGACGCCGAGCTGAACGACGACACTCATCTGCGCGAGGAGCTGCTCGCCGCGCAGATGCGGCTCGAGCTCGGTGAGATCACCGAGCAAGAGTTCGCCGCCGTCGAGCGCCAGCTCCTCGAGGCCATCCGCGAGATCCGCGGCCGGCGCGAGCGGGCCGACGAGGGCGCGGGCGAGGTGAGGATCACCGGAATCGAAGCCAGCACGTGGGACGAGGACGGCGCGGACGACGACGAGGCAGCGGACAGGCCCCGCGGCTGAGCCGCGGTATCATTTCTTCGGCGGTAAGGGCGGCGTGGGCAAGACGACGTGCGCAGGGGCCGCCGCGCTGGCGCGGGCCGAGCAAGGCCGACGCGTGTTGCTGGTCTCCACCGATCCCGCGCATTCCCTGGGTGATCTGCTGGACCGTCCTCTGGGAGCCGCGGCCCGGCCGCTGCCGACACGCCGCGGCTCGCTCCATGCCGCCGAGCTCGACGCGGACACGGCGCTCGGCCGTTTCATCCGCGCGCGGCGCGGCGAGCTGGCCCGGATCCTGTCGCGCGGCACCTATCTCGACGACGACGACATCGAGCGGCTGTTGCGGCTGGCGCTGCCCGGGGTCGACGAGCTGATCGGGTTGCTGGAGCTCACGCGCCTGGCGCACGCGCGCCCCTACGAGGAGGTCGTGGTCGACACGGCACCGACGGGCCACACGCTGCGGCTGCTCGGCATGCCGGCGACGCTCGTGCGCATCGCCGAGGTCCTCGACGACATGCAGGCCAAGCATCGCTTCCTGTCCGAGAGTCTGGGCGGCCGGTACCGTCCCGACGCCGCCGACGCGCTCGTCGAGGAGATCGCGGCGGACGGCCGGCGGCTCGGGGAGCTCCTGCGGGATCCCGCGCGCTGCGCGTTTTCCTGGATCCTCCTGCCGGAGACACTGGCCCTCGAGGAGACGAGGGACGCGCTGGCGGCGCTGCGGGCGGCCGGCCTCGAGGTCGGTGACGTCATCGTCAACCGCGTCACGCCGAGGTCGCGGACGCGCTGCGCGGTGTGCGACGTTCGCGTGCACGCCGAGGAGGCCGTCATCGACGCCGCGCGCCGCGCCTTTCCCCATCACCGCTTGCGACGGGTACCGGCGCTCGCTCGCGAGCCGCGTGGCGTCGGCGCGTTGCGCCCCCTGGGCCGGATGCTCACGGACGGCGTCGATGTCCCGGCGCGACCGGCGTCCTGTCGCCGGGCGCCCGCGGGGAGGCGACCTGTCCCCCGCCGAGAGGTCTCGCCGCCCGTCGCGCTGGACGACCTGATCCCTCCGTCCGTTCGTCTGGTCCTGCTCACCGGCAAAGGCGGTGTCGGCAAGACGACGTGCGCCGCCGGCCTGGCCGTCGCGCTCGGCGGACGCGCGCCCGCGCGCCGCGTCCTCGTGCTCTCGACCGATCCCGCCCATTCCCTCGGCGACGTGCTCGACATGCCGGTCGGCGACGACGTCCGCCAGGTGCGAGCCGGCTCGCGCACGTTCAGCGCGCGGGAGGTCGACGCGGGGCGCCTGCTGACGGCCCGGCGCGCGGCGTACCTCGGCGCCGTGCAGGAGGTCTTCGACGCCCTCCGCGGCGGCTCGTCCTTCGATCCGGCGTTCGACCGCGTCGTGGTCGAGGATCTCATCGACCTGGCGCCGCCCGGCATCGACGAGCTGTTCGGCATGCTCGCGGTGATCGAGGCCCTCGGCGAGGACGGGCCGTTCGACACCGTGGTCGTGGACACCGCCCCCACCGGGCATGCGCTGCGCCTGCTCCAGATGCCCGACGCCGCCCTCGAGTGGGTCCATGCGTTCATGGCCATCCTGCTCAAGTACCGCAAGATCATCGGCCTCGGCGACCTCGGCGCCGATCTCCTGGAGCTGTCCCGCGACCTGCGGCGTCTGCAGGCGCTGCTGCACGACCGCGAGCGCACGCGCGCGTTCGCGGTCACGCGCGCGGCCGAGCTGCCGAGGCTGGAGACTGACCGCCTCGTGAGGGAGCTGACCCGGCTTGCCATCCCGCTCGCGGGGGTGATCGTCAACGCGCTGTCGTTCGGGGGGTCGAAGCCGCTCTGTCAACGCTGCCGAGCGGCCGCCGAGATCGAGCGACGGGTCGTGCCAAGGCTGACGAGTGGTCTGCGGGCCGCGCGGCATCGACCGACCCCGATCATCGGCGCGCCCGCCCTGACGCCTCCCCCCCGCGGGGTCGCCGCGCTCGCGCGCTGGCAACGAAGCTGGACGACGGTGGCCGCGGGATGAGGGAGACGGCGACCTACGCCTACTGTGTGGCGGCGGGCGCCGCGGCGCCGCGGCTGGCCCGCGCGCCGCGGGGGTTGCCGGAGATGACGCGGCCGCGGGCGCTGGCGGTGACGCCAGGGACGTGGCTGGTCGTCGCCGACGCGCCCCTGTCGCGCTACGGCGCGGCGCCGATCGAGTCCGGCCTGCGCGATCTCGACTGGGTCTCCCGCTGCGCCGTCGCTCACGAGGCGGTCATCGAGCACGTCGCCCGGTCGGGCGTCACCGTCGTCCCCATGAAGATGTTCACCCTGTTCGCCGACGACGACCGCGCCCTCGGCCACGTCACGCGGTTGCGGCGGAAGATCGACGGATTGCTGCGACGAATCTCCGGGCGGCAGGAGTGGGGGCTGCGCGTCACGCTCGACGAGCGCCGCGCGCTCGCGCGCTCGGCCGGCGGCGGCAACGGCGGCCCGACCTCGGGAACCGCGTTCCTGTTGAAGAAAAAGGCGGACAAGGACGCGGCCCGCCGGCTCGCGGCCCTGGCGCGCACCGAGGCCGACCGTCTGTTCGATCACCTCGCGCGTCACGCCGACGACGCGCGACGACGCCGTCCCACCGCGGACATGCCGACCCGCCTGCTGCTGGAGGCCGCCTTCCTCGTCCCCGTCGGGCGCGGGCGGGCGTTCCGCGCGGAGACGGCGCGTCGGGCGCGCGCGCTCGCCCCGCAGGGCTACGAGCTCAGCCTGTCGGGGCCGTGGCCGCCCTACAGCTTCGTGACGGAGGCCACGTGAGCCCGCGTCGCGCTCCGACCCCGGCGCTGCTGGACGAGGCCGACGCGTCGCTCCTCGACCTCGTCGACAACGTGCTGACCAAGGGGGTCATCATCGACGGCGAGATCATGCTCGGTCTCGCCGGCGTCGACCTCGTCTATCTCCGGCTGACGGCGATCCTCTGCGCCGCGGATCGGATCAAGAAGTACCTGGGATGAGCCGGTTCTACGTCTACGCGATCCTCGGAGAGCCCCCGGCCACCCCGCTGGGCAGCGGGATCTCCGACGAGCCGCTCACGCTGCTGACGTCCAGCGATCTCGTCGCCGCCGTCGGCGCCATGGACGAGCCGCCGGTGGCGACCCGTGAAGCGGTGCTCGGTCACGATGCGGTCGTGCGGCGTCTGGCCGAGGGCAGCACGGCGATCCTGCCCACCCGCTTCGGGATGGTCCACGAGGCGTCCGCGCTCGTCGACTGGCTGGCCACCGCGGCGGACGGTCTGCGCGACGCCCTCCGCCTCGTCGCCGGCCGTGAGCAGATGACCCTGCACGTGTTCGAGGTCGAGGGGGCCGTCGAGGGCGCGGCCGTGGAAGCGCCGGATGACGCCGACGCCGCGGCCGCCAGCGGTCCGGGCGCCCGCTATCTGACGGAGCGGCGCCGACAGCGACGCGAAGGGGGCCTGCCCGAGCTGGCGCCGCTTCGCTCGCGACTCGACGGTCTCATCGCCGCCGAGCGGATCGAGCGCCGGACCACGCCGCCGTTTCGCGCCAGCGTCTACCACCTGGTGGAGCGCGGGCGCAGCGCCGCGTACCGCGACGCCGTCGAGTCCCATCGCGACCTGGTCAGGGGCGTGCGCCTGCGTGTCAGTGGCCCGTGGGCCCCGTATGCGTTCGCGCCGGAGGCCCTGGCATGACCGCGGCCGGCGAAGGTCGGGAACGGCGGGGACTCGACGTGCGCGAGATCGATTCCCTGCGCGCGGAGCTCGAGCGCCGCGCGGCCGACCTGGCGCCCGCACGCTGGAACGCGGACCCCGAAGAGGTCCAGCGCTCGGTGGCCAAGCTGGTCCTGACGCTGATCGAGTTCCTGCGTCAGCTCTTCGAGAAGCAAGCGATCCGGCGGATGGAGGAGGGAACGCTGGACGCGGCGCAGACGGAAGCGCTTGGCCTCGCCCTCATGCGTCTCGAGGAGACGATCAAGGAGCTGGCCGGCCGCTTCGGCCTCACTCCCGCCGACCTCAACCTCGACCTGGGTCCGCTGGGCCGCTTGAAATGAAACGGCGGGGGCTGGTCCCCCGCCGGGCTCACGGCCGCAGTCGCGTGCGAATCCGGTCGATCGCTTCTTCCGTCTCGGCGCGGGAGCCGAACGCGGTGAGACGGAAGTAGTCCTCGCCGCTCGGACCGAAGCCGGAGCCCGGCATCCCGACGACGTGGGCCTCGGCCAGGAGCCGGTCGAAGAAGTCCCAGGACGAGAGCGCGGCCGGCGTGCGCAGCCAGATGTAGGGCGCGTTGCTGCCGCCGTACACGGTGAATCCCGCCGCCCGGAGCCCCTCGCGGATGATGCGCGCGTTCTCCATGTAGTGGTCGACCAGCGCCCGCACCTGCTTCTGCCCGTCCGGCGTGTACACCGCGGCGGCCGCCTTCTGGACCACGTAGGGCGGCCCATTGGACTTGGTCGACATGCGACGGAGCCAGAGCTCGTTCAGGCCGAGCGTCTTGCCGGCGCGCGTCTGCCCGCGCGCCTCCCTGGGGACGACCGTGTAGGCCAGGCGCAGGCCCGTGAACCCCGCGTTCTTCGAGAAGCTCCGGGACTCGATGGCGACCTCACGCGCCCCCTCGATCTCGTAGATCGAGTGCGGGATCTCCGGATCGCGGATGTAGGCCTCGTAGGCGGCGTCGTACAGGATGATGGCGTCGTGGGCGCGGGCGTAGTCGACCCAGCGTGCGAGCGCCTCGCGGGTCATGACGGCGCCGGTGGGGTTGTTCGGATAGCAGAGGTAGATCAGGTCGACGTGCCCCGCGGGCAGCGCGGGCAGGAACCCGTTGTCCGCGGTGCAGGGCAGATACACGAACCCCGCGTAGCGTCCGCTCTCGTCCGCCGGGCCGGAGCGACCGGCCATCACGTTGCTGTCGGCGTACACGGGGTAGACGGGGTCCATGAGGGCGACCACGCAGTCGGTCGCGAAGATCTCCTGGATGTTCGCGCTGTCGCTCTTGCCCCCGTCGCTGACGAAGATCTCGTCGACGGCCACGCTCACGCCCCGCACCCCGAAGTCGTGCGCCGCGATGTCGGCGCGCAGCCACTCGTAGCCGACGTAGGGCCCGTAGCCCTTGAGCGTCTCCGCGCGTGCCTGCTCGCGAGCGGCCTCCTCGAGAGCGCCCACGACGGCCGGCGGCAACGGCAGCGTGACGTCGCCGATCCCCAGCGTGATGATCCTCGCCTGAGGATGCGCCTCCCGGAACGCCTGTGTCCGCCGCTTGATCTCGGCGAAGAGGTAGCTCGCCCTGAGGTTCAGATAGTGCTCGTTGATTCGCGGCACGCTAGGCCCCGAGCGCGTCGTAGCAGAGGCGCGCCATGCGGCCGATGAGCTGCGCGGCGGCCGCGAATCCCGGCGTGCCGTCGGCGAGCGCCGCCGGCACGTGCTCGGTGTACGCGGTCAGGATGCACAGCGGACGGCCGTCCTTGAAGATGATGCCGGCGTCCATGTAGCCCCGGGCGCCGGTGCCCGTCTTGTGCGCCACCTTCGTTCCCAGCGGCAGGAGCGACGGCAAGCGCGTCTTGAGCTTTTGCCAGCTCAGGATGTCGAGACCGAGCCGGCACAGCTCGGGTGTGCCGCCCAGGCGTGCCGCCACCGCGGCGTCCGTCGTCCCTCGCAGGATGAGCTCGAGCAGGAGCCCCTGGTCGTTCGGCGTCGTCGTCGTGACCTGCGCGAGTGAGTGCTCGGGACCGAGCTTGGGCGGAATACCGAAGCGGTGGAGGGTCCCCGTCATGCCCAGGGCCTCGCAGTAGCGCTGCACGTTGTCGAGGCCGACCAGGTCGACGACGAGCCCCGTGCACGTGTTGTCGCTGACGATGATCATCATCACCAGGGCGTCGCGGAAGGTGATCCAGAACCCCGGCGTCAGGTGCTGGAAGGTGCCGGAATCGTTGTCCTGATACTTCGCCTCGATGGTCACCCGCTGATCGAGGGACAGCTTGCCGGCGTGCACGGCGGCCAGCGCCGCCATCATGATCGAGATCTTCCGGGTGCTCGCCGACGGCACCGCCACGTCGCCCAGCCGATCGGCCCGCGCCCCCGTGGCCAGATCTTTCAGGTACCAGCTCGCCTGGAACGGCACCGCATCGCACAGCGCATTCAGCGTCTTCACCAGATCTTGCATCATTCCTCCTTCGCGGATGATTGCCGCAGGCCGGTCAAAAAGGGCCAGATGCTAGGCGGCGACTGAGAGCCCGACCGAGGCGTATGCCGCATACGCCGCAGGGAGGGCCGAGGGAGCCAACGACGCAGATGGCCCTTTTTCACCGGCCTGCCAGCCAGACGTTCCAGAAGTGCATGTAGGGGCCGGGCTCGAAGCCCTGGACATCCTTCCGGCGCGCGTCGAGACGGAAGTAGTCGCCGAGACGGATGCGCGTGGCGTCCGCGTAGAAGATGGTCTGGACCTTCTCCCACATCGCGTAGCGCTTCTTGAAATCCGGCTCCCGTCCCATCGCCTGCAGCAGCTGATCCTTCTCGGGGTTGCACCACCAGCCCGGCATCTCGCACAGGACCGCCACCGCCGTGGTCGGCTCCGGCGAGAGCACGAAGGCCGTGCTGTACGCGTCCCAGAGCTCCGCCTTGTTCCGCCGCTGCACGACGGTGGCCCAGTCCGACACCTGCAGATCGATCTTGAAGCCGATCTCCTCGAGCTGGCTCTTGGCCACGAGCGCCGGCTTGTAGTGGTGCTCGTACTCCGTGGTGACGAGCCAGCGCACGGGCTGGCCGGCGTAGCCGGCCTCCTTGACGAGGCGCCGGGCCTTGTCCTTGTCGCGCTGGTTGTAGAGGGCGGCGCCGACCTTCGAGTGCCAGGCGGTTTCCTGGAAGAACAGGCCGGGGTCGACCCGGTAGAAGTCCTTGTGGCCGACGCCCGCCAGCATCATCGGGTCGACATCGAGCGCGGCCTGGATCGCCTGGCGCAGGCGCTTGTCGGTCATGAGCCCGAGCTTCGCGTTCAGCACGATGGTCGCCCAGCCATACGGCTTGAGCACGACGGGCTCGACTCCGGACGCCGACCGGATGCGGTCGTACTGGTCGGGCTTGATCTGCTGGATGTAGCCGTACTCACCGGTCTGGATCCCGGCCTGGCGCGTGGCGTAGTCGGGGACGGGCAGGAAGTAGAGCTCGTCGAGATAGGCGACGCGCTGGCCGGCGAGGCCGTTGGTCGGCTCGGGGCGCGCCGCGTAGCCGTCGAATCGCGCGAGCTTGATGTGGCGGTCGGGCTTGTGTTCGACGAACCGGAAGGGGCCGGTGCCGACGTACTCCTTGAGCGGGCCGTCGCCGCTCGCCTCGATGACCTCCTTGGGATAGATCACCGCGGCGCTGTCCAGCTGGGCCAGGATCGTCGGCAGCGTGACCGACGGTTCCCTGAGGCGAATCTCGACGACGTTCGGCCCTTTCGCCTCGACCGCCTCGACGTTCTTGAACACGGTCTTGCCGGTGGCCGCGCTCGCGCCCCACCGCCGGAGCGAGGCGACGACGTCGGCCGAGCCGAGGGCCTTGCCGTTGTGGAACTTCACGTCCTTGCGGAGGCGGATGACGTACCGCTTGCCGCCGTCGAGCACGTCGTGGCCCTCGGCGAGCAGCGGGACCGGCTGGAGCTTCGCGTCGAGGGCGTAGAGCCCCTCGAACATGTGAATGCCGATCTCCCGCGTGATCACGGCCGTGGTGGCGTACTGATCCAGCGTCGGAGGCTCGCCGATCATGCCGATGCGCAGCACACCGCCCTTCTTGGGGCCCGTCTGCGCCTCACCGGCGGAGACGATGATCGACACCGCCAGCATCACGCTCAGGGCACCGAACAGCCGCCGGTAGGGGAGCCGCCGCATACGAGATCTCCTTTTGCTCATGTCTCACGGGCCGCGCTGTACGCGCCCCTCAATTTCGGATCGAGGAGGTCGCGCAGGCCGTCACCGAACAGGTTGAGGCCCAGGATACACGCCATGATCGCGGCGCCGGGGAACAGGGTGAGCCATGGCGCCTGCTGCAGGTAGAGGCGTCCCTCCGCGAGCACGTTGCCCCACGACGGCACCTGGGGCGGCACGCCGACGCCGAGGAAGGAGAGGGCGGCCTCGCCCAGGACCGCGGCGGCAAAGATGAACGTGCCCTGCACGATCACCGGCGACAGGCAGTTCGGCAGCACGTGCTTCCACAGCACCGTGCGGTCGGGCACACCGAGGGCGAGGGCGGCCTCCACGTACGGGGTCTCACGGATCACGAGCACGGAGCCGCGGACGATACGCGCGACGCGCGGCACCTGCACGATGCCGAGGGCGATGATCACGTTGAGCACGCTGGGGCCGAGCGAGGCCATGAGCGCGATCGCCAGGATGATGCCGGGAAACGCCATGAGGCCGTCCATGACGCGCATCAGGACATTGTCGAGCGCGCGGTAATACCCGCCGAGCAGGCCGAACGCGATCCCCGAGAAGAACGAGAGCAGCACCACCGCGCCCCCCACGACCATGGAGAGCCGGGTGCCGTGGATCACGCGGCTCCAGACGTCACGCCCCACGTCGTCGGTCCCCATCCAGTGCGTCTCGCCGGGGCGCGACAGCCGCGCTTGCACGTCGAGGCGCTGGGGATCCCAGCGCGCGAGGGCCGGGGCGAAGAGCGCGACGAGGACGTCGAGGACGAGGAGGACGGCGCCCACGACCGCGATCTTGCGCCGGCACAAGAGCCGGAGCCACAGCCAGTGGGGCGACCGGGCTGGCGCGGGCGCGCCGACGCGCTCGGCGATAGTCTGCTCCGTGGTGCTCACGCTCACTGGTATCGCACGCGCGGGTCGACGACGAGGTACGCGAGGTCGACGAGCAGGTTCACCGCCGTGTACGTCACGGCGATGAGCAGGACGACCCCCTGGATCACCGGATAGTCGCGCCGGAGCACGGCCGAGATGATGAGCCGGCCGAGCCCGGGGATGTTGAACACCGTCTCGATCACGACGGCCCCGCCGATGAGGAGCGCGAAGGTGATGCCGATGACGGTCAGCGTCGGGATGATGGCGTTCTTCAACGCGTGCTTGTAGACGACGACGTTCTCCGCGAGTCCCTTGGCGCGTCCCGTCACCACGAACTGCTCGCGCAGCACGTCGAGCATGCTCGAGCGGGTGATGCGTGCGATGAGCGCCGACTGCACGAGCCCCAGCGCCAGGCTCGGCATCACGAGCGAACGCAGGTTGCGCCAGAGGCCCTCGTCGAGCGGCACGTACCCGGCCACGGGAAGCCAGCCGAGCCACACCCCGAAGACCAGGATCATGAGCAGGCCGAGCAGAAAGTTCGGCACGGACAGCCCCACGAGGGCCAGGCCCATCAACGACTGATCGACCGCCGAGTTGTGATAGCGGGCGGACACGATGCCGGCGGGGACGCCGATGAGGACGGCGACGAGGGTCGCCCACGTCGTCAGCAGCAGCGTGGGCTCGAGGCGATCGACGATGGCCTCCGTCACCGGACGGCGCAGGAAGATCGAATCACCGAGATCGCCCCGCAACAGCCGCCCGTACCAGCGGACGAGCTGCACGGGCAACGCCTCGTCGAGGCCGAGCTGGTGGCGGAGCTTGGCCACGTCGTCCGCGCTCGCGTAGGGGCCGGCGATCACGCTGGCGGGATCGCCGGGCGCCAGATGGATCAGCACGAAGGCCACCGTGGCGACGACCAGCATCACGGGCACGACCGCGAGCAGCCGCCGCAGGACGTAGATCTTCACGGGAACGAGGCTACTTGGACAGCCAGACGTTCCAGAGAAACAGCTCCGGTGTCGAGCGGAAGCCGCGGAGGTCCTTGCGGATCACGTCCAGCAGGAAGTAGTCGCCGAACTTGATGCGGCCCACGTCCTCGTAGAAGATCGCCTGGATCCGATCGATGAGCGCCTTGCGCTTCTTGGGATCGGACTCACGGGCCAGGTCCTGCATCAGGCGCTCCTTCTCCTCCTGGCACCACGCCCCCGGCCAGCCACACTGCAGCGCCGTGGCCAGCGCGGGGTCGGCGGTGAAGGTGAACCCGGTCGAGAAGACGTCGAACAGCTCGGGCTTGTTGCGCCGCTGCACGAGCGTGGCCCAGTCGAGCACCTGCAGGTCGATCTTGAAGCCGACCTCCTCGAGCTGCTGCTTGGCCACGAGCGCGGTCTTGTACATCCAGTCGTACTCTTTCGTGGTGATCCACCGCACGGGCTGGCCCGCGTAGCCGGCCTCCTTGAGCAGCCGCCGCGCCTTGTCGCGATCGCGCTGGTTGTAGAGCGAGGCCGCCGCCGTCGAGTGCCAGAGCGCTTGCTCGGGGAAGAAGATCGCTCCGTCCAGGCGATAGAAGTCCTTGTTGCCCATCGCCGCGCCCATGACCGGCTCCATGTCGAGCGCGGCCTGCAGCGCCTGACGGAGCTTCTTGCTGGCCATCAGCCCTTCCTTGTGGTTGGGTACGGCGGTGATCCAGCCGTACGGCTTGACGATCCGCGCCTCGACGGCGGCCAGGCCCCTGATCCGGTCGTACTGGTCGGGCTTGATCTGCTGGGCGAAGTGATATTCCCCGGTCTCGACGCCGGCGAGCCGGACGGCGACGTCCGGAACGGGGATGAAGAGAATCTCGTCGGCGTACGCCGTCCGCTTGCCGCCGTAGCCCTCGGGCGCCTCGGACCGCGCCCGGTAGTCCTTGAACCGGGTGAGCTTGATGTGGCGGTCGGGCTTGTGCTCCACGAACCGGTAGGGACCGGTCCCGATGAATTCCTTGATCTGCGCGTCCCCCGCGGCGTCGACCACCTCTTTGGGATAGATCGCGGGCCCGGCGTTCGGCCGGCCGAGGCCGAAGAGCAGGGAGCCCGAGGGCTCCTTGAGGTGGATGACGACCGTGTAGGCGTCCTTGGCCTCGACGGCCTCGACGTTCCTCCACAGCGGCTTGCCCGGCGTCGCGATCTTGCCCCAGCGATTGAGCGACGGCACCACGTCGGCCGCCGTCATCTCCTTGCCGTTGTGGAAGCGCACGCCCTTGCGCAGCGTGATCGTGTAGCGGCGGCCGCCGTCGCTCACGGTGTGGCCTTCCGCGAGCAGGGGAATGGGAACGAAGTTCCGGTCGTAGGTGTACAGCGTCTCGTAGATGTGCCAGGTGATCTGCTGGGTGATGACGGCCGTGGTCCAGTGCAGGTCGAGCGAGGGCGGCTCGCCGATCATCGCCGCCTTGAGGACGCCGCCCATCCGCGGCGTGTCCGACGGCTGCGCCCGAGCGGCGAGGGGAAGGGCGGCGAGCGCGGTGAGCAACACGGTGACCGTGGCGAGCCGGATCGCGTTCATGGCGTCTCCTCTTCGACCATTTCACCGCTCGTCTCGCCGCGCGGCACGGCTCACCTCGCACTGCGGCCATCGGTGGTGGCCGCACGGCATTGTAGTCCGTACGAGGGGGTAGCCGCCGCTTGGGCTCACACGAGGCGGGTGAGAATCTCCACGGTGGACGCCGGCTCCGGACGGCGCGTGTAGTCGGGGTCGGCGTCGGCGGCACGAATGATCCCCTGACGATCGATCACGAAGCGCGCCGGGATCGGCAGTCGCCACGTGCCGTCGCCGTTGCCGCGCGCCAGATCGACCCCGAAGCCGAGGTAGATCTTCTGGAGATCGGCGGGCAGCGTGAACACCAGGCCGTACGCCTGCGCGACGCGGTTGCCCGCGTCACGGAGGAGTTCGAACGAGACCGGCTTCGGCTCCTCGGTCTCGCGTGGGGTTCGGGCGACCTGGGGAGAGATGACGGCAAGCGTCGCGCCCGCGCGGGTGATCTCCGGCAAGGCCTGCTGCAGAGCCTCCAGCTCTGCATTGCAGTATGGTCACCAGCGGCCACGATAGAACGACAGCACGACCGGCCCGCGGGCCCGCAGGTCCCCGAGGGCGACGGGCTGCCCGCTGCCGTTGGGCAGCGTGAAATCAGGCGCCGGCTGGCCCACGTGGACGATTCCGCTCATGATTCCGGACGCGCGGAGGTCGTCGATGCTGCGCTGCATGACGGCTTGCGCTTCGGCGGGGATGCGCGTCTTGGCCGCCGCCCGGATCGCGTCGAGTCGCTCTTGAAGGCTCATGTGAAGTCTCCTCGATCGAGATGAGCATACGATGCCACGGACCCGTCCACCGATGCTTGGTGCCGGCCGGCCGACGCGGTAGGCTGCGGGTGGCGATGCCGGATCTTCGCGTGACCTGTGCGGCGATCATCTTCGATCTCGACGGCGTCCTCGTGGACTCCGAGGGGATCGGCTTCGAGACGCTTCGGGCCCACCTGCGCACCTACGGCGTGGAGTACCGCGTCGAGGACAACGAGCCCTTCATCGGGATCAACGACAGGGATCACTTCGCCGCGCTGCAGGCCCAGCACGGACTCCCGGCGTCCGTGGACGAGCTCATCGCGGAACAGACGGCCCGCCTGCTCGCGCAGATCGAGACCGGCACCGTGCCGATGCCCGGCGTCCCGCGGGTGATCGAGCGTCTCGGGGCGGCGGGCTACCCGCTGGCCGTCGCCTCGTCGTCGCTCCCGCCGGTGATCGAAGGGCGGCTGCACGCGGCCCGCGTGCGGCATCTGTTCGGGGCCGTCGTCTCCAGCTTCGAGGTGCCGCGGGGCAAGCCGGCGCCCGACGTCTTCCTGGAGGCGGCGCGTCGTCTCGGAGTGCCCGCGGAGGGATGCCTGGTCGTGGAGGACTCGACGCACGGCCTGCTCGGCGCCAAGGCCGCCGGCATGCGCTGTGCCGTCGTCCCGACCGCCGGCCGGTGGCCCCGCGCCGTCGAACGTGCGGACGTCAGGCTGGGGAGTCTCCTGGACCTCGAGCCGCTCTTACTCGTGTAGGTCGGCGGGGGCGGCGACGGCGAGCGCGAACAGGCTCTCGGCGTCCGTGTGCCAGTGCTCGAGGGTGAGCCCGCTCTCGTGGAGCATGGCCTCCACGCCCCCCCGCGTGAACTTGTAGGAGCTCTCGGTCCAGATGCCCTCCTCGGGCCCGATCGTCACGGTGAGATCGAGGCCCCTGATCCGCACGGATTGCGGCGCCTCCGGCACGAGGTGCATCTCGATGCGCGCCGCCTCCCTGTTGTAGAACGCCACGTGACGGAACGCCTCGGGGACGAAGTCGGCGTCGAGCGCCCGGTTGACGACGCGCAGGATGTTGCGATTGAACGCGCGCGTGACGCCGGCGGCGTCGTCGTACGCCGGCTCGAGGATGCGGGTGTCCTTGACGAGATCGACGCCGAGGAGAAAGCGGTCGTCGGGACCGAGCAATTGTCGCACCGCCCGGAGAAAGTCGCGCCGGGGCGCCGGGTCGAGGTTGCCGATCGTGCTCCCGAGAAAGGCGACGAGTCGGCGGCCGGGGGCCGGCGGCACGTGGCCCAGATGCTGCTCGAAGTCGCCGACGAGACCGCGGACCTCGAGAAACCCGTAGGCCGCGGTCAGCGCCCGCGCGGCGCTCGCCATCGTGCGGCGGTCGACGTCGACCGGAACGTAGCGCAGGGGACCGCGGTAGCCGTTGCGCGCGTCGAGGAGGAGCCGGGTCTTGGCGCCGCCTCCCGCGCCGATCTCGACGATCTCGCGCGGCTGCAGGCGCTGCATGAGCCCGGGGGCGTGGGCCTGGAGGAGCGCCCATTCCGTGCGCGTGAGGTAGTACTCCGACAGCCGGGTGATCGCCTCGAAGAGCTTCGATCCCGTCGCGTCGTAGAAGTACTTGGGCGGCAGCGACTTGGGCGTCGCGGTCAGCCCGCGCGCGACGTCGGCGGCGAGGGCGGCGCGTCGGCTGCGGCGATCGATGCGAACGTCGATGGACGGGCTGGCGGCGGGTCGCATGATCGCTTCCGGGCAAGCAAAGCATGGCCGCCGACCGGGCGCAACCCCGCCGGGCCGGTCGTAGTGTCTCAGTTCGAAACTGTGGCGATCCAATCGCCGCCGATCCACCGGGCGGGTGGGGCGGGTGGGGCCTTGGGAAACCCGATCGGACTGTCTGGCCCACCGCCCGCCTGTCGGTTGCCGGTACCCCTGTCCCGACGTACTACGACGGGTTTCCCAAGGCCCCAC
>WNGF01000527.1_pt1 | contig 55394 bp, 59 predicted proteins | sample 5400641 | NCBI WGS metagenome assembly WNGF01 (sample SAMN13153371, study PRJNA577476) | soil metagenome | isolation source: 80 cm soil or saprolite under grassland replicate 2 | place: USA:California | collected 2016-06-15
TTGCTGCTGGCACGCTCTGGTTGTCGTGTAACGGGCGGATCTCCGTGTACGAGCCGACCGGCGGCGCTCGCAGAGACGTCAGCGCGCCTAGAAGCTCACACCTCCTGGCTTCGCGCGACGGCGTCTGGGTCGTCGCAGATAGCGCGCTTGTCGGCATCGGTGGTGCCGTGAAGGGTCGGCGCATCAGCGTCCCCGGCGGCGAAGACGCTCGCCTCTGGCAATCAAGTGGGGACGATGCTTGGGCGGTCGAGCTGGCTGCACAGGAGAGAGTGCTGATCCACGTCGACCTCGGCTCCGGCGCCGTCACGCGTTTCACCATCCCCACGGGCAGCGACCAGATCGACGACCTCGCCGTCGGCGCCCACGAGCTCTGGGTCGTGCTAAGCGAGGAGCCGGTCCTCCTGCGGCTCGACCGCGCGCAGCCGACCCGCATACTCGAACGCTTCGACCTGCGATCGGAGGAGCCGGCCGACGACTCAGTGCTCTCTGTCAACGCCGGCGTGTCGTATGCGTGGATCGAGATGTACGGAGACCACAAGACGAAGCTATTGCTTCTTCAGGACTGAAGTTCCACTACTACTCGTGTTGGTCGGTGGCCCTTCGCCGTCGATCACGAATAGGATCCCTATGCCCTCGGTGGTGATTCCGAGCGCGATCACGCAGCAGCGGCCCTGCAGCTCGAGCCCGTCGATCATCAGCACCGTAGGCGCACGCCGTCCAGTCCTCGGCTTATCCGCTCCGAAGCGGCGAGGCCTCAGGCTGCTCGGTCGCTGAGCTCGGCGGAAGGCAGTGGGCTTGATCGGACCAGAACCGCGCGAACCGTCGACGGCCACCATTGGCGGCCGCCGTGGGCGGTCGGGACTCCGTCCTCGTTGAGTGCGCGAGCGATGTCGGCAAGGCTGCGGCCGCGCGCGAACTGGAGGCGGATTCGCTCGACGACTTGTCGCGGCAGCGACGGTGGCCGGCCGACCATTCCCCGTTGGTCGGGCTCGCGCGGGGCCTCCAGGTGTTCGCGGAAGAAGCGCTCGAGCTCGGTAACCGGGATCAGGCGCTGGCCCCAGGGCGTCTTGACGGTGTGCACGGAAGGGACGACGCGCCGGTCGATGGTCGAGATGCTGACGCCGAGCGCCTCGGCTGCCTGCTTGCGGCTGTAGGCGAGCCGGTTCGGCTCATCGACCTCCTGCAGCTCGCCGGGCAGTGCCCAGATGCGCTTCGGCTCTACGCGGTGCCTGTGTAGCTTTCGTTCGCGCCGCTTCTTGCGTTTCGCGCTCATGGGTCGGCGTACAGTAAATGGTGCGTCGGATAGCACCTGTGGTGCATCTGTGTCCGGCCTGCTAGGTGTGGTCCTATTCGTGCACGCAATTGGGCTGTGGGCTGGCTACGCGTTGGCGTGCCAGCCTACTCAGGCGGAGCTCTCGACTCGGGTTCGACAGAAGTCGATCGCCTTCCGAAGGTGTGAGGTCGTCGAGAGCTGGGACGTCCTAAGAGGCTGCGTGAGGCGCTGCGTCCGCGGCCTCCACGGCCGCGATGGCATCGAACCGGCCGCTTTCGGCCTGATCCGGGCTCCGCGGCCGGAAATCGACGCGCTGAGAGGCTTTCTGCGGGCCTCGCAGGGGAGCCGGACGACTCATTGGTTGCCCGCTAACGGGCCCGGGTGTCGAGTCCGCGAGCTCAGGGGGAGGTCAGCGAAGCCCCCACGTCGAGAGGGCGGAGCGCGCTCGGCCTGAGTTTCTCGCGCGCTCAGCGGTCGAGCCGCTTGTAGTCCTCGAGCTGCTCACGGAGCGCCGCAAGCTCGCTCTCGAGCGCCTCGATCTCGGCCTGGTGGATGCGGGGTGCCTTTCGGTGGTCGGTGTCGAGCGGCTGCGATCGCCTGCTCGAACTTCTCCGCTTCCGCCTTCGTGCGCCAGTATTCGTCGTCGCTGCCGATCGGCATGGCGTCTCGATCCTTCAGCGTGACGCAGGTCCGAAGGAATCCCGACGGCGCAGCGTCTCGTCGACCGCGCGGCGGATCCACGCGCTTACCGTCATGCCGTCGACTGTGGCAAGCCTCTCCACTCGCCGGATCGTCTCGCGCGGAAACCGCACCGGCACGTGCTGCGTCAGCGGCCGATCAGGGCGACGACGCGGAGCGCCCGCTGGCTCGCACCTTGCCGACTCGTCGTAGTACACGTAGGCGTCCGCGTCGTTCATTGTCAGAGCGTCGCGAGGTGCTTCCGCCGCTTGCCGGTGCGGAACGAGAAGTCGAGGACAAGGTCGGCGTCGAGTGCGTGCGCGACACGGCGGAGCGTCGCGAGTCGCGGCTCGTGCTCGCCTCGTTCGAGCCGAGCGATTGCGGGCTGGGACACCCCGCAGCGCCTCGCGAGTTCGGCCTGCGACAGTCCGTGCTCGGTCCGGAAGGCGATGAGCTGCCGGGCGATCTCCTCGTAGGGCGCGAGCTCCTCCAGCGCGGCCTCGTACTCCGGATCCTTCCGAAGCTCGCGGTCTAGGTCTGTCAGTGGTCTGGTGGGCATGGTCTCCTCGCTAGTTCTGTTCCGATCGGTAGTCGGTCAGGTGCTTCTCCGCCTCTCGGACGGCGCGATCGAGGTCGCGGTCGCTCGTCTTGTGGAAACCGACGAAGAGGACGAACGCGTCGCGGTCCTGGAGGTACAAGACCCGGTACTGCTGCCCGGCGAAACGTGTCCGCAGCTCGCGGAATGGCGTGCCCTTGACGGCGCTCGAGTCCGGGAAGCCGAGTCGAGGGCCGAAGAGCTCGAGCCGCTCGATCGCCTGTCGCACCTTCGCCCTGTGCCTTGCCGGCAGAGCCGTCAAGAAGTCGAGTACCGGCGTTCGTCCTTGCGGTGTCTCGTAGAGCCTGACCTCCCATCTCTCGCTCGTCGTCATCCGATGGCGCTATAACACGCTCGGTATCATACCACACGTGTTATCGGCGGGGCCGGCGGCGGAAGTTGACCCACGCCGAGGCCTCGTAAGTCGAACAGGTCAACTTCCCGTTGCTCCGAGCTGGTCAAGGCGGGACTGCGTGTCGGCGCGGGCTAGGTAGGCGTCGACGAGCGCGGCGGCTTCCGACTCCGAGCCGGGCATGAGCTTGCCGTAGAGGTCGTAAGTCGTCTGGATCGACGCATGGCCCATGTAGGTCGTGATCGCCTTCGCGTTCACGCCTGCGGCGATCAGGACGGATGCGAACGTGTGGCGCGCCTCGTGCAATCCGATCGGTTCGAGACTGGTGCGCTTCCAGGCGCGCTCTGCGCGACGCCAGAGGTTCGAGGGAACGAACGGCGTCTCCGCCCTCGATCCGAACACGAGACCGCCGTTGCGGTCTTGTCGAGCCCTGTGCTCGACGAGTACGTCTCGGAGCGCGCCGACGATCGGGACTGTGCGTCGGCCCGCTCGGCTCTTCGGCTCGATCTCGACCCGGCCTTTGTCGTCGTAGGAGCGCTCGACGCGGATCACACCGGCGGCGAGGTCGACGTCGTCCCAGCGGAGGGCCATCAACTCGCCGCGGCGTAGGCCGGCGTACAGCGCGGTCGCCCACACCGGGCGGTCGCGCTCGGGCAGAGCGGCAAGGAGTCGCGGTGCCTCGTCGGGCGAGGCGATTCGCTCGCGTCGGCCACGCACCGCTGGGAGCCGTAGGTGCGCGCACGGATTGATGACGAGGTCGCCGTCTTCGACGGCTCGACGGAAGATCACGCGGAGCGGCATGAGGGCGTTGCGGATCGTCGACGGGTCGCGTCCCTCGGTAAGGAGGTCGTCGGCGATCCGCTGAACGTCTCGATGCTGGACATCCGCTAGGCGCGTTCGACCGATCCGCGGGAGGATGTGATCGCGCAGCACCGCCTCGTAGCTTCGGACGGCGCTCGGCTTGTAGAGGTCGCCCGAGCGATTGCGGACGCGACCTGCCTTCATGCCGGCGACGAGCTCCTCGGCGGCCTCCTGGACGGTCATGTTCGCCGGCGCGCGCAGGGTGCCTCGGCGGACGCCCGTCTGCGTTTCTGAGCGCCACGCTCGCGCTTCGGCGAGGGTCGAGAAAGTCTTCCGAATGCGCTTCGATTCTCGGGCGCTCCAGACGCTGGCCTGGTACGTGGGCTGGCAGTTGCACCGGCTGACATTGCGAGAGGCGCAGGCCTTCTTGTGCCTCACGTCGATGCCTGTCAGCTGCGCCATGACGACGACGGTACTCCCGCCGTCGGACGTTCCACGCGACAGTTGCGCGACAGTCTTCCGAAGCCTCTAGCGATCAGGTGCAGTCGTCCGGGAGGGCCTCCGCAAGAATGAAAGAAAGCAAGAAGTCCTGCAAATCAGCCACTTCTGAAGTGCGATCGAGAAGTGCCCCCGGCCGGAATCGAACCAGCGCACGCGGTTTAGGAAACCGCTGCTCTATCCACTGAGCTACGGGGGCTTTGTGGCTTGGTTGAGCCATAACTGGCTCTTCCTGGATGTGCATCACTGTAGCGTCGCCGGAAGCCGATGTAGCTTTTCCACTTCGACGGAAGTGCGTTGCCGACGGTCGCCAGCGGAAATGGCGATTCCACAGACATCGCGCTCACCCACCAGTGGCCGCACGTCGGCGGCGCGACTGGAATACCGCGCCTCCCATCTCCGGCCAGTAGTCCACGGCGAGGCTCTGCTTTTGCACTCCACAGCTCATCAGCCGTCGGTGGGCCCTCGTGTCGCGTGCCCCAAGATCCAGCCTGGGATCCCACTGATCCGCGCCTCGCGATTCGCGAGTCCCAGTAGGAGCGCCGCGTTTGAAATCCGCTCGCGGCGCTCCTCTCGTACTCTTTCCGACGGCTCGGAGGGTCCATCGACCGGAGGGGGAAACTCATGACAGAGCTCCAGCGGTACCTGGCGGAGGAGATAGCCGAGGACCACGTCGACGGGATCATCACGCGGCGCGAGGCGCTGCGAAGACTCGGTCTGCTTGGACTGGGGATGGCGGCGGCCTCGTCGTTGCTCGCTGGATTCGCGGCCGACGCGGCGGCGGCAGGGCGCGCACCCCTTACGAGCGCGGCCCAGCCGGCGGGCTTGCAGGCCGCCGGCGCGACAGAGCCGATCACGTTCGTCGGGCCCAAGGGCCGGACGCTCTTGGGTGCGTGGGCAGCGGCCGAAGAGGCGCGCGGCGGCGTCCTGGTCATCCACGAGAACCGCGGCCTGAACGACCACATCCGTTCCGTCGCGGGGCGGCTTGCGGGCGATGGCTACTCCGCGCTCGCGATCGACTTGCTTTCCGAGGAGGGCGGAACCGACTCGTTTAGCGACCCCGCGGAGGCCACCGCTGCTCTCAGCCAGGTGCCCCCGGAGCGGTTCGATGCCGACATGACCGCCGGCGTCACTGAGCTCAAGCGGCGGGTCCGGGGCAAGCGCGTCGCCGTCGTCGGCTTCTGCTTCGGCGGGGGGATGGTCTGGCGGCTGCTCGCATCGCGGGAGCCGCGTCTGGCGGCCGCGGTCCCGTTTTACGGGCCCTTCCCCGAGAACGGCGACCTTTCCGGCTCGAAGGCCGCCGTGCTGGCGATCTACGCCGGCCTCGACACGCGCGTGAACGCGACGCTGCCCGTTGCCGAGGCCGCCCTCGAGGCGGCCGGCCTCGAGCATGAGATCGTCATCTTCCCGAACGTGAACCACGCGTTCTTCAACGACACGGGGGCAAGGTACGACCCGGAGGCAGCGGCTCTGGCCTACGCGCGTGTGCTGGAATGGTTCGCGCGGTTCGTGGACAAGCGCTAGGCAAGCAGGAACGCCTAGCCCCAGCCGGGAGGCTTCACGGGGATTACAACCCACGAGGTGCGCGATACCGCGCGTGTCGGTTAGCCGATCCTGACACGCGCGCACTCACCACCGTGGCAATGCGGACGTGTCACGAACCGCTGCTCTATCCACTGAGCTACGGGGGATTCCCTCGCATCTCTCAGGCGTAGCTTTCGGGTACCGGTCCGACGATTTCCATCGAGTGCCGACATGCGACGTCGGCAAGCAGGCTCTCGTCGACTTCTCAGTGCCGGAGGCGTGCGAGCAGCCGGTGGAGCTCCTGCCGCTCGGCCTCGGAGAGCTGTCCGAAGAACTGCATGGCATGGGCGTCGACCGCCTTCTCGGCCCCGGGGCTGCGCCCTCCTTCCCGCCGCCGTGAGCGTGATCACACACGCACGCCGGTCGTCGGGGTTCCGTTCGCGCTTCACGAGCCCGAGCCGGACGAGGACGCGCCCGCTGAACAACCGGCGCTCGCCGCCTAACCGAGTGCGGAGCCCACCACTCCCCCACCAAAAACCTCAGGACCAAGCGAACTCCGTCTCCCGAACGAGGAAGCAGCGACCCTGGCCCGAAAAACCGTGCTTTCCCCGTGTGCCTGCTACCTTGTCCTTGAACACAAGAGCGAGTTCGGGTGGCCCAACGCCTTCCTTCCCGTTCGTGAATTGGTAAGAGGAGGTGTTTTTTCTATGGCAACTGGAACCGTCAAGTGGTTCAACGATTCGAAGGGCTACGGCTTCATCGCCCCTGCGGATGGTGGCAAGGACCTGTTCGTGCACCATTCGAACGTCGTCGGAGAGGGCTTTAAGTCGCTCGCCGAGGGCGCTGCGGTCGAGTTCGAGGCCGCTGAGGGTCAGAAGGGCCCCGAGGCAAGGAACGTCGTTCAGGTCGGCTCCTAGCCGATCTTCCGTCGCGCGCGCCTGAGGAGTGATCCCGGGCGCGCTCGGCGCTTATCACGAAAGAGGTTGTTATCGCTCAGAAAGAAGACAAGATCGAGCTCCAGGGCGAAGTCGTCGAAGCTTTCCGCAACGGGCTGTTCAAGATCATGCTCGACAACGGGCACACAACCCTGGGCTATACAGCTGGAAAGATGCGCCGCTACCGGATCAGAATCAATCCCGGCGACCGCATCACGATCGAGCTCTCGCCTTACGATCTCGAGCGCGGCCGGATCGTCTACCGCGACCGCTGATCTAACCAGGAAACTTCAGGACATCAGCGCTGGGTCGCGCACGAGGGCCAAGGCGCACGCCTCATCCAGCGTCAACCCCCGTCCGTCTTCGTACCGGGTCGAATAGGTATTCGTGTCCAGATGGGCGAGCGTTCGCGCCAGCCAACGGTCGTACAGGATCTGAGAATCCGGCTGCCGCAGCGCCCCGATCGATGCGCGGATCGCGTCGCTCGCGCCGAACAGCTTTGCGGCGCGTTCGACCTCGCCGACCGTGGCCGCCAGACCGGCGAAGGTATCGAGGCAAACCGCTATCCCGTGCGGCTCGCCGAGCTCGCGCGCAAGGGCCAGGCTCTCAGCTAGCAGGCTCGCCGCCGGCTCGGCCTCACCGAGCTCGAGCATCGCTGCAGCGAGCGAGCGCGAAGCGGCGCCGATCTCGCGGTCGTCACCGACTTCGCGCGCGAGCTCGAGCGCAGCGGTCAGCCACGTGACCGCCTCCGCCATATCACCTGCGGTCAGAGCCATGAGCCCGACGTTCTCCTTCGCCAGTGCTTGGCCCCGGATGTCGCCTAGAGAGGCGAAGTAGTCGATGCTCTCCTTGTAGAGGTCGCGCGCTCGGTCGAGCTCGCCGCCGAAGAACGCGAGGTTTGCGAGATTGACGAGCGCGTGTGAGATGGTTCGCGTCGATCCGACTGCACGGGCGTCGTCGAGGGCGGCTTCGAACATGACGCGAGCCGCCTCGAACTCGCCCTGCTCGCCGGCGAGGATCCCGGCCATGTTGAGAGCGATGGACCGCAACTCGGACGGCGAATCGGGGGTCGCGGCGAGTGCGGACTCGAGTGCCTCGCGGCCTTCTGCGAGGTGACCATGGATTTGCCAGAACCGGCGTACTGCGACCACCAGCCGAAGCGCCGACGAGGAGTCCTCGGTGTCGAGCGCAAAGGCGAGCGCGGCACGGAGGTTGTCGTGCTCGTCCTCGAGGCGCGCGAACCACGTGATCTGGTCACGCGCGGCGAGCTCCGGCTCGGCCTCCTCGGCAAAGGCGAGGAAGTGCTCGAGGTGGCGGCGGCGGGTGTCTTCAGCCTCGCCGGACGCCGACAGTCGCTCGAGCGCGTACTCGCGCACGATCTCGAGCATCGAGAAGCGGGGCTCGCCCGCGTCGGTTTCGCGCTGCCGCACGAGGCTCTCGTCGACGAGTGTCGCGAGTCCCTCGAGGACCGAGCTGTCGCCGTCGCAGACCGCCTCGGCCGACGTCAGTGTGCAGCCGCCTGCGAAGACGCCGAGCCGCGCGAAGAGTTGCTGGGCGTCGGGCTTCAGCAGGTCATAGCTCCAGTCGAGCGTCATGCGAAGCGTCTGCTGGTGTTGAGGCGCGTCGCGCCGACCGCCCGTAAGCAGCTCGAGCCGGTTCCCCAACCGCGAGAGCAGTGTGGCGGGGGGCAGGAGCTTGGTCCGCGCCGCGGCAAGCTCGATCGCCAGCGGCAGCCCGTCGAGGCGGGTGCAGAGCTCGGCGACCGCGGCCGCGTTCTGCTCGCTCAGTGCAAAGTTCGGATTGGCGGCCTGCGCGCGCGCGATGAAGAGCTCGGCGGCCTCGTCATCGGCGAGGGGCGGAACCGGGAACTCGCGCTCCGCGGCTACATGAAGCGGTGCGCGGCTCGTCACGACCACCTTCAGCGCCGGTGACGCCTCCAGCAAGCGGGCGATCCTCGACGCGGCCGGCAAAACCTGCTCGAAGTTGTCGACGAGGAGGAGCATCTCCGAGCCGCCCAGCGCCTGTATGACCGCCTCCTCCGGGTCCTGTCCCACCTCTGGCATGTCGAGCGCCTCGAGGATCGCGCGCGCGACCAGGGCCGGCTCGCGGAGTGTCGCGAGCGTCGCCACGGCCGACCCGTTGTGGAACTCAGGGGCGAGGCGCCGGACCAGCTCGAGCGCAAGCCGGGTCTTTCCGATGCCGCCGATCCCTGTGAGCGTGACCAGCCGGACGTCCTCCCTCCGCACGAGGTCGGAGAGAGCGGCGAGCTCGCGCTCGCGGCCGAGGAGCGGAGTCGGCGGCGTCGGCACCGGCCGCGGCGACGGCGGGCCGGCCTGCGGCGCGTTCAACGACGGGTCGTGGGCCAGGATCGCTCGCTCGAGCTGCCGGAGCGATTCGCTCGGCTCGATCCCGAGCTCGTCGACCAGCGTCTTGCGCGCCCGCTGGTAGACGGCAAGTGCATCAGCCTGCCGGCCCGAGCGATAGAGCGCCAGCATCAGCTGCGCGCGAAACCGCTCCCGCAAGGGGTGTTCGGCGACCAGACGCTCGAGCTCGGCGACCAGCGGCCCATGCCTGCCGAGTGTGAGATCGGCCTCGATCCGATCTTCGAACGCCGCCAGTCGGAGCTCCTCGAGCCGAACGCTCTCCGCGTGCGCGAACGGCTCCCACGCAAGATCCGCAAGGGCCGCTCCGCGCCAGAGGCCGAGCGCGGCCCGCAACAGGTCGGATGCCGTCGCCGCGTCCCGGGCCGCCAGAGCCGTCCGGCCGTCGTTGCTGAGCCGGACGAACTGCGTCAGATCGACGGTCTCGGGGTCGACGACGAGCCGGTAGCCCGGCGGCGCCGTCTCGAGCGCGCCTTCGGGCAGGAGCTTTCTCAGTTGCGAGACGTAAACCTGGATCGTGTTGCGCGCCGTCTCGGGCGGGTCCTCCCCCCAGAGGGCGTCGATCAGGCGATCGCTCGAGACGACGCGATTCGCCTCCAGGAGTAGCACGGCGAGCAGCGCGCGCCGCTTCTGTCCCCCAAGCGCGAGCGGTACTCCGTCGCTGCTGATTGAGAGGGGACCGAGGAGACTGAACTGTGCGCGAGGTGTCGCCAAACTCTTTCCTGCCTGGGTCTTAGCACGATTTCAGCGCTCTTTCAGCAACTTTTCAGCGGCCGGAGCCAGGATCGTGCCGTGAGTTCACCGCCACCGAAGAGCCTGAACACCACTGCGGCAGGCGCGCCGGCAGGTCCAGCCGGCCGCGCCGAGACCAAGGGCGGGACGGCCGTCGCCGTCGCGGCCGTCCCCCTGCCCGAGAGGAGGAACCATGAGGCGCAGCAGCAGCTGGAGCTAAGCCCGTCGGACGAGAGGGGCGGCAATTCGGCGCCGCCCCTCGCTCGGCCGATCAGATGGCTGCCCTGACGAGAGTTGCATCAAGGCTGGTGCCGGAGCGGCTCGAGCAGCCGTTGCGGTCTCCGTCGTTCCGCCGTCTCGCGCTCGGCAAGAGCATCTCCTACCTCGGCGACTGGCTGATGGTGGCCGTGCTGGTTGGCTGGGTGTACCAGTCGACCTCGTCGGTTGCGCAAGTCGCGCTCCTGATGGCAGTCAGGCTTGTGCCGCCGATCGTGGGCGGTGGCCTGGCGGCGTCGATCGTCGATCGGCTCCCCCGGCGGCGGGTCCTCGTCTGGAGCGAGGCCGCCTGCGCCGCGACCATTGCCGGCGCGCTCGTTGGAGTCGTCGTCGACTCACGGCCCACAGTGTTTGCGTTTGTCGGTCTCTGCGGCCTGGTCTCGATGGTCTCGACCGTCGCCGGGAACGCACTCATTCCGATGGTCGTCGAGCAGGACGAGCTTGCGGCGGCGAACGGGATCCATGCGGTTGGCCAGGAAGCGGCGATGGCACTGGGCGCCGTTGCGGGCGGTTTGACGCTCGCCCTCGGTGGCGCAGCAGCCGGGCTCGCCGCCAACCTCGCGAGTTACGGGATCGCACTCGTCCTGTTCTCACGGATTCGGGTCGCTGAGGAGCCGAGCGGTCAGACAGATGGCAGGCGCGCCGGGTTGATCGACGGCCTGCGCTACGTCCTCGGCCAGCGCGCGTTGGCGGTCGTGGTCGGGTCCTTCGCGCTCGGCACGCTCGCTACCGGGCTTGTCAACGCGACACTCCCGAAGTTCACGACGGGTCTGGGACTCGGTGCCAGCGGATACGGCTGGGCGCTCGCGGCGCTCGCCTGCGGCATGATCGCCGGCGAGGCGCTCACGGGCGCGATTGCTGAACGGGTCGAGCCGCGGTGGCTCGCGGCAGGGCTCGCGGCAATGGGCTGCCTCTTCTTTGCCTTCGCCTGGTCCGGAAGCATCGTGGGAGCGCTCCTCCTGCTTGCAGCGTTCGGCCTCGCGAACGGCTTCACCGAAGTCGTGATGATGACGTCGATCCACCAGCAGGCTGAGGCGGCCTACCAGGGCAGGGTCTTCGGGGTCGGCTCAACGATCTGGCGGACGACGATGTTGGGAGCGGTGGCGCTCGCGCCGGTCGTCGACGCCGTGGCCTCGCCGGCCCAGGCGATCACGGTGGCCGCGGGTTTCCTCTTTGCCGGAGCGGTCGTCGTTCAGGTCACGCTTCGAGAATCGCCGCGGACAGCGACCGCGACGGCCTGATCGTCAAGCCACGCGGACGGGTTCTAGGGGCTGCGCGGCGAGGACGCCGGGTTCCTTGCGCCAGAGCTCCTCGAATGCAGCAACGACGACAGGGCAGAACTGGGTGCCGCTGTGAGACCGGATCTCCGCCAGCGCGGCGAGCATGGGCCGTGCGGCCCGATACGGCCGGGCACTCGTCAGGGCATCGAGGGCGTCCGCGACGAGCACGATTCGCGCGGGGAGTGGAATCGCCTCACCGCTGAGACCGTCGGGGTAGCCGGTGCCGTCGATCCGTTCGTGACTCGAGCGCGCGCACTGCCGAACGAATGGATGCAGGTCGAGCTCGGAGAGGATGTAGTCGGAGATCACGGGGTGTGTCTTGATGAGAGCCCACTCGTCCTCGGTTAGCCGCCCCGGCTTGCTCAGGACCTGCTCCGGGATCCCGATCTTGCCGATGTCGTGCAGAAGCGCGCCAATCTCGATCGCCTCGAGCTCCTCGTCTCGATATCCGAGGCGGCGTGCGATTCCGACGGCGACCGCGGCCACGCGCTCGGTGTGTCCGCCGGTGTAGAGGTCCTTCGCCTCCATGCTGCGCGAGAGCGCGGCGATCGTGTCTTTGTTCGCGCGGCGCAGTCTGAGGTTTGTCTGCCGGATCTCCTCGACCGCCGCGGCCGTGCGCTCGAGGTACTGGCGAACGGAGAGGATCATCAGCGCGGGCGGCAGTGCGAAGGCCGCGAGCCCGGCCGTGCCGATCTGCCGGTACGCGATCGTCGCGGCGAGGGCGAGAGGCCCAAACAGCGCGAAGTGGAAGCGGGCCCAGTGGAAGCGCTCGAACCAGATCGTCCGCCAAGGTGCGTGCTCGGCGAAGCTCATGACGAGGCAGAGCAAGCCGTTGTTGACGGCGGCGTAGACGGCCCCGGCCACTACGGCTGCACCGAGTCGCCAGCCGTCCAAGGCCTGAAAGGCGAGCGAGGCGGCTGCGGCCGAAAGCGCGAAGTTCGAAGCATCGAAGACTGCCTTGTACAGCTGGCTGCGACTTCGAATCCACTGGGCGAGCGCCGCGAGGACGGCAATCGCCATCGTCGTGCCGGTGTCGAAGATGAAGGCGCTGGCGAGGATGCCGATGGCGGAGACGCTGACTCTCCCGCGGCCGTAGACCTGGACCGAGAACATCTGGAGAGCGAGCGTGAGCGCGACGAGCGTCGCGATGCGCACCGGCTGCTCCGATGCGCTGGCCGCAAGCTGCGGCGACGAGGCGATCAGGCCGGCGCAAGCGACGACCGCCAGGCCAATGACGAGCATCACGACCCGCTCGTCCAGCCCGAGCGGCGCCGCAGGTGCGATCGGTGGCCGGGACGGGGCGGAGTGCGATCGCGTCAGCGTCTGAAGGCGATGCCCGACGCGTTCGGCGATCGCTCCTTCACCTTGGAGGATCACCGCGTCTTGGCCTCGATCCGCGCATGCGCAGCGAGACGCTCGTCGTCGCCAACGAAGCTGGAGTCGCTGCTGAGGGCAGATGTCTGAAGCTCGCGCCGCATAGTCGTGTTCCAGCCGCCGTAGCCTCTGGAGGCCGGTTGACTCGGTATGTGCCACGCGGCGAGATTCCTCGTCCCCCGTTGGAGGGATCGGAGCGCGCCAGCCGTCCTCGGGTTCTCAGCCGAGGCGCTCGCGCCCGGGCGGGTCTCCCTCTACCGGGGAGGGCGCGGCGCAAGGGCGGTACGCTCCGGCCGTGATCCACGAGCTCCTCGAAGCGCGCGTGGGCGAGGACTACGAGCTGTACGCGCACACCATCAACCCGCAGTTCATGCGGGTCTTGAAGACGATCGGGTTCGACCGCGTCTGGGCGCGCGCGGCAGGGCAGTACCTCTATGACGAGGACGGCGGGCGCTACCTCGACATGCTCGGTGGCTTCGGGATGTTCAACGTCGGTCGGAACAACCCGCGCGTGCGGGCAGCGCTCGTTGAAGCGCTCGAGTTGGAAACGCCCGGCTCGGTTCAGCTCGGCGTCTCTCTGCTCCCGGGACTGCTGGCGGAGGAGCTGCTGAACCGCACACCCGAGCGGCTTGCGCGGGTGCTCTTCACCAACTCGGGCACCGAGGCGATCGAGGCCGCGCTCAAGCTTGGCCGCGCGGCGACCGGGCGGTCCCGAGTGATGTCGTGCGAGCACGGGTTCCACGGCCTCACGCTCGGCGCGCTTTCGGCGAACGGGGACCCGCACTTCGTCGATCGCTTCGGCCCGCTCATCCCGGGTTTCTCACAAGTTCCGTTCGGCGACCTGGACGCCCTCGAGCGGGAGCTGCGCAGCGAGGACGTTGCGCTCTTCCTTGTCGAGCCGGTGCAGGGCAAGGGCGTGAACTTGCCTCCTGCCGGCTACCTCGATGGAGCGCAGGAGCTCTGCCGACGTTACGGAACGCTGTTCGCCGTCGACGAGGTGCAAACCGGCTTCGGCCGCACGGGACGGCTGTTCGCCTTCGAGCACTGGGGCCTCGAGCCGGACCTCGTCACCGTCGCGAAATCACTGTCGGGTGGATACGTCCCCGTCGGCGCCCTGTTGATGGCGCAACGGGTGTATGACGCGGTCTTCGACTCGCTCGAGCATTCCGTCAGCCACGGCTCGACCTTCGCGCCGAACGACCTCGCGATGGCTGCGGGGCTCGCCACGCTGCGCGAGCTCGACGACGCGGAGCTCGTCGCCCGCTCGGCCCGCCTCGGCGAGCTCCTGCTCGAGCAGACTCGCGCACTGGTCGAGGCGCACGACGTCGTGCGCGAAGTACGCGGCCTCGGGCTCATGTGGGCGGTGGAGTTCGCGGAGCCGACGTCGGGAAGTCTCGCCTGGCGCGTGATGGAGCGGATGCAGTCCGGGCTGTTCGTGCAGCTCGTCGTCGTGCCGCTCTTCACCCAGCATCACATTCTCAGCCAGGTTGCAGGTCATGACCTGCCCGTGCTCAGAGTGCTGCCGCCGCTTGTCCTTTCCGAGCAAGACGTGGAGGACTTCGTTACGGCGCTCGGCGACGTGATCGCCAAAGCGGGACGTCCCACGCGCGTTGCCGGGCTCGCGCTGCGCGCAGCCCGCGCGCGGTGATCGCCGTCCCGGCCGCCCCACCGGCGCCAAAGACCGCACGATCACCGAATTGCGGACGCGCCGAGGGCCGGAGGTCAAGCGAGCGAAGCCGCTTGACCGGAGCCGGACTAACGCGGGCGGGGACGCGAAGCGCCCCCGCCCGCGGACCACGCCCCCAACGCCAAGCGCAACCCCAATCAGAGTGCGCGGGCTTAGCCCGCGCACGTTCCTCGCGAAGCGGCGTACCCCAATCCCGAGCGAAAGCGCAGCTTTCGCGCGGCCCTGCTAGTTACAGCTCCGTGATGTCGCCGTGCCGCTCGTGGATGCACTGGCGCGCCCAGATCTCGGCGAGACCGACGAGGCGTTCGCACAGGGCCCGACGGTCGTCGCGGTCATCCGGCACATGGTCGGGCGCGATCGCGACGCGCACCTGGTGCAGCACGACCTCGGCGTCCTCGGCGATCTCGTGCCGCTCCTCGCCGACGATCGAGACCTCGCCCGCTTCAGGGACCAACAGCCTGCCGAGCTCCTCGAGCTCGGCGGTCGTCGCATCCCGACCGGCAAAGACGCCGAAGTTGATGCGGATCTCGAGCCCGGCGAGCTCCTGCTCCACGGCGAAGGCGATGGTGTTCTCGACCTGCATCGCAATTCCTATTACCGACCTTGGCCGAGGCTAACCCTCCCGAGGCTCCCAGCGGAATCTCCGCATCGCAACCGCCATTCCAAGCGCTCCCCAGCCGGCCAGGACGGCGACAGCCGTGGGCTTGTCCCAAAGGTCCTTCCCGTGCAGGTAGATCGCGTTGATGGCGTCCAAGAGGTACTTGAGCGGCAGAACGTCGCCGATCGCCCGCAGCGCACGGGGGTAATGCCTCGTCGGGCCGAAGGAGCCGGAGAGAAACGCCATCGGCAGCACGAGCACGTTGACGACCGCCGACGAGCCTTCCAGGGAGCGGATCAGGCCGCTGACGGCGAGGCCGAGACCTGCGAAGGCTGCAGCTCCGAGGGCGAGCGCGAGCACGAGCGAGAGCAGATGGCCTGGCCACGGCGTCCCCTTCAGCAGCCTGCCGAGCACGAAGAGCGAGGCGGCCTGGAGTGCGAACACGATCAGGATCGAGACCAGCACCGCGACGAGGTACGTCGCAGCCGGCAGGGGCGTCGAGCGGATCCGTTTCAGGATCCCCACCTCCCGTCGCGCGACGAGGATGAGCGCGAGTCCGGCGAACGCGGTGTTCGCGGCGCCGTAGCCCAGCATCCCCGCGAGGAGCGCCCACGAGGCGGGGCGCTCGTAGATGCGGCCGTTGTAGACGGCGGTCAGCAGCGCGAACAGCAGGAGCGGAAACAGGAAGACGAAGATGGCGGCCTCGCGGCTGCGCCAGAAGACCAGCTGCTCCCAACGGAGCTGGTGCCAGAAAAGCCTCATTCGTCCGTGCCCGTTGTGAGCAGCAGGTAGACGTCCTCGAGTGTCGGACGCCGCACCTCGAGGCTCTCGAGCTCGCGCCCTTCGGCGAGTGCAGCTTGCGTCAACTCGTGCAGGAGTCGGGTCGGCTCGGTCGTGCGGATCACGACCTCCTCTCCATCGCGGCGGTAGTGAATCTCCGTCTCGTGCGTCTCGCCGGTCAGCTCCGTGGGTGTTCCTTCGCGCACGATGCGTCCCTCGCGCAGCACCGCTACCCGGTCCGCGAGTTGCTCAGCCTCGTCGAGGTAGTGCGTCGTGAGCAGGATGGTCTTGCCAAGCGAGCGGAGCGAGCGGATCATGTCCCATGCCGCGCGCCGAGCCGCCGGGTCGAAGCCGGTCGTCGGCTCGTCGAGGAAGATGAGGTCGGGATCCCCCACGAGCGCGACGCCGAGGTCGAGTCGCCGCTTCTGGCCGCCGGAGAGCGTCTTCACGCGCGCATCGCGTTTCTGGTCGAGGCCGACAAGGCTGATCACTTCGTTCGTATCGCGCGGATGCTCGTAGTAGCCGGCGAACATGCGGTGCGTCTCCCACACGGTGAGGTTCGGAAAGAGTTGGGACTGCTGGAGGACGACCCCGATCCGCTCGCGGAATGACGACCCGCCGCGCGCGGGGTCATGGCCGAGCACGGTCACCTCGCCCGCGTCGCGCCTGCGGTACCCCTCGAGGATCTCCACCGTCGTTGTCTTGCCCGCGCCGTTCGGGCCGAGCAGGCCGAAGACCTCACCCTCTGCGATGTCGAAATCAATTCCGCGCAGCGCCTCGTACGCGCCGTACGACTTCCGCAGGTCGCGGACGAGGATCGCGGTCACAGCTCGAGGAAGTGGACGCCGGCGGGCGGAAACGCCGGCTCCGGACCGCCGCTCAGCGCTGCCGCGATCTGCCCGCAGTCGGGCTGATGCCCGACCACGATGACCGTCTCGCCGCGGCCCGCGACGGCCGCACGAACGTCCTCCGCCGTGGCGCCGGGTGCGAGCTCGTCACGAGGCTCAGGGGGGCCGAACCCCAGATCGACAGCCGTCTCTCGTGCTCGGAGCAGCGGGGTCGAAAGCACCGCATCAGGCTCGATTCCGTCGGCGCGGAGCTGCTCCCCGAGGCGACGGGACTGCTCGTGGCCCTCGGGCGTGAGGGCGCGCAGCTCGTCCGGGCTCCCTGGAGCTGCGGCGGCATGGCGAATGAGGACGAGCAGCACGGCGCCGTAGGCTAGTCGGTCGCGACTGTCCCCTGGGCTCTAGGGTCGTCAAGACACGCGATCAGCTGACCAAGGGAGGCCGTGCAGTGGAACCGACCCGCCTATTTCCGATCATCGCGGTGCTGTCCCTGATCGGGGTCGAATCGGGCGGCTACGCGCTGCTGGGATTCATCACCACGAGGACGGAAGAGCTCGGGCCCTTCGGCCAGCGCTTCTTCCGGGCCGGACATGCCCACGCCGGCGTCCTGCTCGTGCTGTCGCTCGTCTACTTCCTGTATCTGCCGCGCGCCGAGTATTCGAACGGCGTCGAGTGGCTCGCCGGCAGCATTCTGGTCGCAGGGATCCTCGGGCAGTCAGGGGGCTTCTTCTTGCACCTCTGGCGCGGAGGCGAGGGCGAGAGCTCGGTCGGGACCACCGTCACGCGTCTCGGCGGCATGCTGCTCGCTGCCGCCTTGATCATCCTGGCAGTTGGGTTGATCAAGACCGCCTAGTGGCCGCGCTGCGTTATGTCGTTGCGGACGTCTTCACCGACGTGCCGCTGACGGGTAACCAACTCGCCGTGTTCACAGATGGTCGCGACGTGGATGACGACACGATGCAGCGGCTCGCGCGCGAGCTGAACTTCTCGGAGACGGTCTTCGTCCTGCCGGCGGAGAGCGGCGGACACGTGCGGATCCGGATCTTCACGCCCGCCACCGAGCTTCCGTTCGCCGGACATCCAGTGCTGGGTTCCGCCTTCGTGTTGGGTGGGCCGCTGCAGCTCGTCGAGATCCGGCTCGAGACCGGATCCGGGATCGTGCCTGTCACGCTCGAGCGTGAGGGCGCGCGCATCGTGTTCGGTCGGATGCAGCAGCCGATTCCCGAGTTCGAGCCTTTCGCGGAAGCGGAGGGACTGCAGGAGCTGCTCGGTGTGCGCTCGCAGCTGCCGATCGAGCTCTACCACCTCGGCCCCAAGCACGTCTACCTCGAGCTCTCGAGCGAGGACGAGGTTGCAGCACTCGCGCCGGACTTCGCGGCGTTGGCGCGTCTCACGCACGCGGGCGTCAACTGCTTTGCCGGCTCGGGAAAGCGCTGGAAGACGCGAATGTTCGCGCCGGCCGACGGGGTTCCGGAGGATCCCGCGACGGGCTCGGCGGCCGGTCCGCTGGCGATCCACCTGGCGCGTCACGGCCGCATCGCGTTCGGCGACGAGATCGAGATCTCGCAGGGTGAGGAGCTCCGCAGGCCGTCGAAGCTATACGCGCGCGTGGAGGGCTCGGCCGAGGAGATCGCGCGCGTGGAGGTCGGCGGCTCGGCTGTCATCGTCGCGCGCGGCGAGTTCAGGATCTAGCCGAAACGCACAGCTTCGATTTCCGGAAGCTCCGGCACGAGTGCGCGCCAGAACGTTCCGCCGTTCTCGGACAGGTACAGCCGGTTCCGCGCAGCAAACAGCATCAGGTCCGGATCGTCATCGTCGATTGCGATTGCGAACCCGGGCGGCAGGCCGCCTCCGGCTTCGCGCCAGCTGCTGCCCGCATCGTTCGAGATCGCAAGCGGGGGCCGCCGGTCGAGGACGGCAACGACGGTCGAACCCGCGGCCGCTGCCGCAACGACGCGTGGGAGCTCGACGTTGACCCGCCGCGGCTCGAACTCCTCGCCGATGCCGAGCACTTCCTCTGTCTCGAGGTCGACGACGTACGTTCCCGACGCGGTCCGGACTGTCGCGTTCAAGAGGCTTTCCCGGTCAACAGTGCACCGACGACCGCGGTCGCGCGCCGCGCCGCCGAGACCGGGGTCAGACCCCGGGACCTGCCCGTCAGGTACGCGGCCGAAAAGGCATCGCCCGAGCCCGTCGGATCGGCTGTGACCGGCCACGCTCCGACTTCTGTCGAACGCCCCTCGTAGTAGACCCGCGATCCGCGCGCGCCGTACGTCACGAGCACCTCAGGCACGCCGAGCTCGTCGACCGCGCCGACGACCTCGGCTTCCTCCTCTGAGAGCTTGAGGATCTGAACGTGCCTTAGCACAGCAGGATCGAAGTCGGCATCGAGCCGGAGTGGCCCTTCGCCGGAGGCACGAACGAGGCCCTGTCCGTCCAGCGAGAGTCGTCGACCTCGGCCCAGCGCTGCAAGCGTCTCCGCTGGAAAGTCCGAGCGCAGCAGCGGGGCGACGTGCACCCAGGCGCCGCGCGGCACGGCGTCGACATCCGCCGGCGACCAGGACTCTCCCGGCCGGTCGACCATCATCACGCGTGCGTCGCCGTCGTAGAAGAAGGAGAACGATGTCGTCTTCTTCCCCGGCAGCAGCACGACCGGCAGCCCGAGGGCGCTGAGGCGACGCGCATAGGCAGCGCGTTCCTCCGGACCGCAGCGCGTGAAGATCGTCGCGCGGCACCCGAGCACTCGCCATGCGCGCGCCGCGTAGTAGGGAGCGCCGCCGATCCGCGGCGGACCGCCGTCAACGCGGTCGCGCGAGAGGTTCCCGACGAGCGCGAGCTGCGGCACCCGCCGAGCCTAGCTTCACTGCGGCGGCGGTCAGGAGGAAGGCGACGGCAAAGCTCGGGATCGACGCCCCGAACTGGTACGAGGGCGTCGGAAGGTGGCCGATCCAACTCGTCCAGAAGCCGAGATCGGTGGGCTGGTACAGCCATTCGTAGACGAGGAATCCTGCCAACCAGGCGACGAGGCAGCCGGGGCGCACAGCAGGCCCGTCGAAGATGTGACGCCGTGTGTAATGCGCGCCGGCAAGCAGCCAATCGGCGAGCAGCACCCCGAGCAAGGGCACGAACACGGCGCCGAGCAGGAGCAGGAAGCGTTGGTAGCTGCGCATATCGATCGCCAGTGCGCCCGCGGTTGCGAGGATGGACGCAGCGACGATCAACGCACGCTGCGACACGCGAGGCACCAGGTTCTGCGTCGAAACCGCCGCCGAGTACACATTGGCGAACGCCTCGTCGGTCTCGTCCACGGTCAGCGCCAGCAGCGCGAGCGCCGCCGCCACACCCCCGCCCGCGATTGCCGTGAGAATCAGCTCGGGATGGTTCGGGTCGACACCGCGTGACAGGACGAGTATCGAGCCGAAGCCGAACTGGAAGAGCGTCGGCAGCAGATAGCCGATACCTGCCCCGAAGAACGCGCTGCGGCGGTCGCGCGAGAACCGTGTGTAGTCGGCGACGAGCGGCGCCCAGGAGACGGTGACTGCGACCACGGTGTCGACTGCGAGCCAGAACGAGCCCTTGTGCCCACGCTCGGACCAAAGGCCTCCGAGGTGCGCACCGTCCAGGATCCACCAGCCCAGGTAGATCACGGATGCCAGCACCGCCCAGATCGCGAACTTCCGCACGAACCGCCGCACGAAGCCGATCGGCCCGAGCAGCGCGAGCAGCGCGGCCACACCGCCGAAGACCAGCTTCCAGAGCCAGACGCCCTTGAAGCCGAAGAGTTTGTCGCAGAGCAGCCCGGCAGCGGTGGCGATCACGATCAGCTCGAAGATCGCCCAGCCGAGGCACTGGAGGATGTTGAGCCCGGTCGCGAGGTAGGAGCCGCGGCGGCCGAGCGGCGCTCGTTGCAGCACCATCGTCGGCACACGCGCGTCCGCGCCGATGAGCGCAGCGACCGCCAGCATCGCGTTCCCGATCACGGCGCCGACGAGCGTCGCGGCGAGCGCGTCGCGCAGCGGCAGATCGAAGTACGCCGGGAGGACGAGCACCAGCAGCGAGATGCCGAGGTTCGTCCACAGCAGCGTCGTGTCGAGCGAACCGAGCACCCTCAGCCGCTCCGGTACCGGCTCGATTCCCCACAGAGGCGTGTCCTTCAGATCCGCTCCCTTCGCTGGTGCTAACCAGAGCAGGTTCGACGGGTGTGATCTCAGCGCCAATGCTGTGGCGCACCCCGGCGCGGGTAGGGTACCCGCGCATGAGCCGGCCGCGCTTCCTCCTGTTTGCGCTTGCCGGGGCCGACGAGTTTGACAGGGCTGTTGAGGTCCGCGTAAAGAGGCAGGCGATGAGACGAGCAGGGGTGATGGTGCTGGCCGCAGCAATCGCGATCGCCGCGGCGGGTTGTGGCGGGGGCGGTGGGGGAGGCGCTCGACTTTCCAAGAGCGAGTACGAGCAGAAGATGAGCTCGATCGGCAGTGACCTGCAGGCCGCCTCGTCTGGCATCGATCTGACCAACACGAAGGACCTCGACAAAGTCGCCGACGCCGTTGCTGCGTTTCGTACGCGGCTCGAGGACGCGGCCAACAAGATCGACGATCTCAACCCGCCTGCGGACGCCGAGGAGGAGACTGGGAAGATCGCCGACGCTCTGCATGCCTTCGTGGGTGAGTTCGAAAAGATGGAGAAGGCCGCGCGCAACGGCAACCTCGACGACCTCCAGAAGGCCCAGCAAGCGGTGCTCACGGAGGGCGCCGAGGCGCAGAAGGCGACGCAGGACCTGAAGGACAAGGGCTACGACATCGGTAAGCTCGGGTCCGGCTAGCACTTGCCTAGGTAACGCCTATGCGTTAGCGTCCCGGGGCTCGTGCCGCGGACGACCTACTCCGCCAGTGAGGCTGCCCGGGCGCTCGGGATCAGCCTCGACACCCTGCGCCGCTGGGACCGGCAGGGCCGGATCCGCGTGGGCCGCGATGCGGCCAACCGCCGGGTCGTTCCCGCCGGCGAGATCGAACGCCTCCGCGGGGAGCAGCCTCACGCCCTGAGCGCCCGCAACCGGCTGACGGGCGTTGTCCAATCCGTGCGCGTCGAGGGCTTGCTCGCCCAGGTGCGGATAGCGGTGACCGAGCCGGTCGAGGTGACGGCGATCGTGACCGCGGACGCGGTGGCGGAGCTCGCCCTGGAGCCCGGGATGCCTGCCTCGGCAGTGGTCAAGTCGACCTCGATCATGGTCGAGCGTTGATGCGGCTCCTCGCGGTAGCGCTCGCCGCGCTTGCGCTCCCGGCGACGCTCGCGGCCGGCAGCCCCGTCACTGTCTTCGGGGCCGCGTCCCTGACCAACGTTCTCCCGCGGATCGACAAAGGGTCGCGGTACAGCTTCGCCGGTTCTGACCAGCTCGCGCTACAGATCCGCCAGGGCGCACCGGCCGACGTCTACGCGGCCGCGAGCCCGAAGCACACGCAGCTTCTGTATCGGGACGGCCTTGTCCTCAAGCCGGTCGTGTTCGCGACGAGCAAGCTTGTCGTGCTGGTGCCACGCTCCAATCCAGGCGCCGTCCGCACCGTCTACGACTTGCGCCGCGAGGGGCTCAAGATCGTGATCGGCGACCGCACCGTCCCGATCGGCGCCTACACGCGGCAGATCCTCGACGCGCTCGGCATCGCGAACGAGGTGCTGAAGAACGTCGTCAGCCAGGAAGCGGACGTCAAGGGGATCGTCGCCAAGGTCGCGCTCGGCGAGGCGGACGCCGGCTTCGTCTACGTCACCGACGCGAAGCCCGTCGCAGCGCGGACGCGGATCGTCGCGCTGCCCGGCTGGGCCCAGCCGCCGATCCGCTACGAGATCGCGGTCGTCAAGGCGAGCTCCCACCGGGCGGCTGCGGCGGCGTTCGTGAGGAAGGTGCTGTCGAAGCGCGGACGGCTGCTGCTGGCGCGGGGGGGCTTCGGCTTGCCGAAGAAGCGATGAGAGCACTCTTCGCCGCGGTCCTTGCGGTCGCGACCGCGATCGCGCTGGCTTTCCTCCTGCTTCCGGTCGTTTCGATCTTCCTGCGCGTCCCGCCGGGGGATCTGCTCGGTGCTCTCGGTCATGACGCCACGCGCGATGCCCTGCTCGTCAGCCTGAAGACGAGCGCAATTGCGCACGTCGCGGTCCTGCTCGTCGGCACGCCCGCGGCCTACCTGCTGGCGCGGCGCCGCTTCCGCGGCCGCGGCGCCGTGCTCACCCTGATCGAACTCCCCCTGGTCCTGCCGCCTGCGGTCGCCGGCATCGCTCTCTTCGCCGCGTTTGGCCGCGCCGGCCTGCTCGGGGACGAGCTGGACGCGCTCGGCGTGCAGATCCCGTTCACGCAGGCGGCCGTCGTCCTGGCGGTCGCGTTCGTGGAGAGCCCGTTCTACTTCCGCGGCGCGGTTGCGGCGTTCGAGGCGGTCGACGACGGGCTCGTCGACGCCGCGCGCACGCTCGGCGCGGCACCGGCGCGCGTCTTCGTGCGCGTGGCGCTTCCACTCGCCGCCGGGGGGCTCGCCGCCGCTTCGGCGCTCGCGCTGGCGCGCGGGCTCGGCGAGTTCGGCGCGACGATCATCTTCGCCGGGAGCCTCCAAGGAGTTACCCAGACACTCCCGCTTGCGATCTACGCCCAGTTCGAGCAGGACTTCGACACGGCCCTTGCGATCAGTGCGCTCTTCATCATCGTCGGTGCGCTACTGCTCGTCTCTCTCAAGCTCTACGGATGGCTGCGCTTCGCATCGATCTTTCGGTCCCGCTTCGCGCCTTCGATCTCGAGCTAGCGCTCGAGATCGGGCCCGAGACGGTGGCGCTCGTCGGTCCGTCCGGCGCGGGCAAGACATCGGTGCTGCGCGCGGTCGCCGGTCTCCTCCGCCCGGCACGAGGAACGATCGTGTGCGGCGAGGAGAGGTGGTTCGATTCGGCGGGCCGGGTCGATCGTCGCCCGGAGCAGCGCTCGGTCGGCTTCGTCTTCCAGGAGTACGCGCTCTTCCCGCATCTCAGCGTCGAGCACAACGTCACATTCGGTGGGGGAGAGGCGGACGGGTTGCTCCGCCGGCTGCGGATCGAGCATCTCGCCAAGGCGAAGCCCGCCGAGCTGTCAGGGGGCGAGCGGCAGAGGGTCGCGCTCGCGCGCGCGCTTGCCCGCGGACCCCGGGTTCTCCTGCTCGACGAGCCGATGGCCGCGCTCGATCCGCATACGCGAGGAAGCGTGCGCGCCGAGCTGCACGACCTGCTCCGTGAGCTCTCGCTGCCGACGCTACTCGTCACGCACGACTTCGAGGACGCGGCCGCGCTCGCCAACCGCGTCGGCGTCATCGTCGAGGGACGGCTACGCCAACTTGCTCCGCCCGCGGAGCTGCTCGGCTCGCCGGCGGATCCCTTCGTCGCACGGCTCGCCGGCGCGAATGTGCTCACGGGCGTCGCCGCACCCGCCGCCGGTGGGCTCACCGCGGTCCTGCTCGACGAAGGGCCGACGATCTATTCGACGGACGCGGCTCGTGGCACGACAGAGGTGGTCGTCTACCCGTGGGATGTCTCACTTGCCCGCGATGCCCCCGACGACTCGGCGCTGAATCACCTCCGCGACCAGATCGTTTCGCTCACGCCGGTCGGGAACCGGGCCAGAGTGCGGCTCCGGACGCTCACGGCGGAGATCACGATGGCCTCGGCGGAGCGGCTCGAACTGGCACCGGGCGCAGACGTCGTCGCGAGCTTCAAGGCGACGCAGGCCCGCTTGCTGGCGCGTGGTTTAGACCGGTAGTTCCGGAGCGAGCCGGTGGGCGAGCGCTTCGGCGACGCCGCGTCCGATCTCAGGCGAGTTCTTGATCAGCACCGCGAAATCCCGCTCGGTGATGACCAGAACGCGGACGTCGCTCGTCGCCGTCACCGTTGCGGTGCGGGGCATCTTCGTGACGAGCGCGATCTCCCCGAAGAAATCGCCCTTCTTCATCGTGTTGATACTGCGGTCGCCCTTCGTCACGTCGGCCTCGCCCTCGAGGAGGACGAAGAACTCGCGTCCACGGTCGCCTTCCGTCGCCATCTTCTTGCCGCTCGGAAGATCGAGCTCATCGGCAATCCGAGCAACCTCCTCGAGGCCCTTCTTCGACAGGCGCGAGAAGAGCGGCACCTTCTGAATCAGCTTGACCTTGCCGTCCTTTCCGAGGCGCACGTGACGACTCTACGAGGCCGCTGGCTCCTGGGCAAGCTCGAAGCACCCAAAAACCAGGGTCTGACCCCAGGGTGTCGCGAAAGCGTGACCAGTCATCCACAGGTACGGGCCGCCCTATTTAGTCGCCGAGCAGCCGGCGCAGCACGAATCGCAGGATCCCGCCGTGCCGCAGATACTCCCGCTCCTGCGGGGTATCCAGGCGAACCCGCGCGCGAAACTCCTTGCCGTCGGCGCGCACCGTGACCTCGCGTGCCTCCCCGTTCTCCATGCCCTCGATCGAGAACTCCTCGCGACCCGAGAGGCCCAGCGAGTCGGGGGTCTCGCCGTCCAGGAATTGCAGCGGGACGATGCCCATCATCAGCAGGTTGGAGCGGTGGATGCGCTCATACGACTCTGCGATTACAGCGCGCACCCCGAGCAGATTGGGCCCCTTGGCTGCCCAGTCCCGGGACGAGCCGGACCCGTACTCCTTCCCTGCGAGCACGATCAAGGGAGTTCCCTCCGCGAGATAGTGCTCCGAGGCCTCGAAGATCGTCATCTCCTCGCCGCTCGGAACGTGCACCGTCCAGGTGCCCTCTGCCCCCGGCACGAGGAGATTCTTCAGCCGCACGTTCGCAAACGTCCCACGCACCATCACCTCGTGGTTGCCGCGCCGTGATCCGTAGGAGTTGAAGTCCTTGCGCTCGACACCGTGCTCGAGCAGGTACTTGCCGGCCGGCGTATCCGGCCCGATCGCTCCGGCGGGAGAGATGTGGTCGGTGGTGACGGAGTCACCGACCCGGATCAGACAGCGCGCCCCGTGGATGTCCTCGACCGTCCCGGGCTCGCGCGGCATCCCCTCGAAGTAGGGCGGCTGCCGAACGTAGGTCGACTTCGGATCCCAGGCGAAGAGGTCACCCTCGGGCACCGGCAGCTCGCGCCAGGCCGGATCGCCGGTGAAGACGTCGGCGTATGTGCGCTCGAACATCTCCCCGCGAACGGCGTGCGAGATCGTCTCCTGGATCTCGTCGGAGCTGGGCCAGATGTCCCGGAGGAACACGTCGTTGCCGTCCTTGTCCTCTCCGAGCGGCTCCTGCAAGAGATCGAGGTCCATGCGCCCGGCGAGCGCATACGCGACGACGAGCGGAGGAGACGCGAGGTAGTTCGCCTTCACCTCCGGATGGATGCGCGCCTCGAAATTGCGATTCCCCGAGAGAACGGAGCAGACGACGAGATCTCCGTCCGCAACCGCCTGGGAGATCGCTTGGGGAAGCGGGCCGGAGTTGCCGATGCAGGTCGTGCAGCCGTACCCGACCGTCTGGAAACCGAGCTCGTCGAGGTACTGCGTCAACCCCGCCCGCTCGTAGTACTCGGTGACCACCTTCGACCCGGGAGCGAGCGAGGACTTCACCCAAGGCTTGCGCTTCAGCCCGCTCTCGACCGCCTTCTTTGCGAGCAGGCCGGCCCCGATCATCACCTGCGGGTTGGAGGTATTGGTGCAGGACGTGATCGCCGCGATCACCACCGAGCCGTGCTCGAGCTCAAATTCGTCGCCGTCCAACTCGACAGCCACGGATTGTGGCCGCACCGCAACGGCGACGCCGCTCCCGGTCTCGACCCTTGCCCCGTCGCCGCGAGGCTCGATGCTCGACGGTGGATCGCTCGCGGGAAACGACTCCGCGACAGCCTCGTCACGGGCGTTGCCGTAGTCGACACCGAAGGTCTCGAGCGCTTCGACGAAGGAATGCTTGGCGTCACGCAAGGGCACGCGGTCCTGCGGCCGCCGCGGGCCCGCGAGCGAGGGCTCGACACTGGAGAGGTCGAGCTCGACAACCCGCGAGTACTCGGGCTCGTGCTCGGGCTCGTGCCAGAGCATGCTCTCCTTGCAGTAGGCCTCGACGAGCGCGATCCGCTCGGGATCGCGTCCGGTCAGACGTAGGTATTTGAGCGTTTCGTCGTCGACGGGAAAGAAGCCGCACGTTGCGCCGTACTCCGGCGACATGTTCCCGATCGTTGCCCGGTCGGCGAGTGCGAGCGCGATCAGCCCCGGCCCGAAGTACTCGACGAACTTCCCGACGACACCCGTCTGACGAAGGATCTGGGTGACCGTCAGAACCAGATCGGTCGCCGTTGCGCCTTCGGGCAGCGAGCCGCTCAGCTTGAAGCCGACCACCTGCGGCACGAGCATGGAGACGGCCTCTCCAAGCATCGCCGCTTCCGCCTCGATCCCGCCGACGCCCCAGCCCAGTACGCCGAGGCCGTTGATCATCGTCGTGTGTGAGTCTGTCCCGAGCAGGGTGTCCGGGAACGCTTGCCCGTCTCGCGCCTCGACAACTCGCGCCAGGAACTCCAGATTGACCTGGTGGACGATGCCGGTGTTGGGCGGGACGACCTTGAAGTTGTCGAAGGCCTCCTGGCCCCAGCGCAGGAACGCGTACCGCTCGCGGTTGCGCTCGAACTCGAGCTCGGCGTTGCGAAAGATCGCCCGCGCGCTCGCGTACTCGTCCACCTGCACCGAATGGTCGATCACGAGCTCGGACGGCAGCAGCGGATTGATGCGCGACGGGTCTCCGCCGAGGTCGGCCATCGCATTGCGCATCGCCGCCAGGTCGACGATCGCCGGCACGCCCGTGAAGTCCTGATGGAGGACCCGGGCGGGCCGGAACGAGATCGCCTGTGACGGCTCGGCTTTCGGCACCCAGCCCGCGATCGCCGCCGCGTCGTCGTCCTCTCCGTGGCGGAGCACGTTTTCGAGCAGGATCCTGAGGGTGTAGGGGAGGCGCTCGACTCCTTCCAGCCGGAAGATCTCGTAGCTCCGGTCGCCGACGGTGAGGCTGGACGCGGCCATGGCACCAGTCTACGGAACGGCTCGCGCTTCCCAGTTGACGTCGCTAGGCCTTCTTCCGTAAAGTCCACCAATTCAGTGGACTAATAAGGAGAGTTGATGCGACGAATTAGCCTGGCTTTGCTCGTAGTGCTTATTTTCCCGGCCCTGGCAGCAGGGGCGTCCCGCGACGTCAAGCTCACTCTCGTCGCGTATTCGACCCCGAAAGAGGCCTACGGCCAGCTGATTCAGGCTTTCCAGAAGACGGCTGCGGGCAAGGACGTCTCCTTCTCGCAGTCGTACGGCGCCTCTGGCGAGCAGAGCCGGGCCGTTGCGGCAGGGCTCGACGCGGACATCGTTGCCTTCTCACTCGCGCCCGACATCTCGTCGCTCGTGCAGAAGAAGCTTGTCGCCTCGAACTGGAGCAAGGACAAGTGGGGCGGGATGGTGGCGCGGTCGGTCGTCGTCTTCGTCGTCCGCGACGGCAATCCGAAGAAGCTCAGGACCTGGAGCGACCTGCTCAAGCCCGGCGTGCAGGTGATCACGCCCAACCCGTTTACTTCGGGCGGCGCGCGCTGGAACGTAATGGCCGCCTACGGGGGCGCCCTCCGTGCAGGCAAGAGCCCGAAACAGGCCATCGATTACCTCGGGAAGCTGTGGAAGCACGTTGTGGCACAGCCGACGAGCGCACGCGAGGGCCTGCAGACGTTTCTGAGTGGCCGAGGTGACGTCTTCCTTGCGTACGAGAACGAGGCGCTGTTCGCGCAGAAGAAGGGACAGTCGGTCCAGTTCGTGATCCCGAAGGCAACGATCCTGATCGAGAACCCGATCGCGGTCACGACGACGTCGAAGAACAGGGCACAAGCCCGCGCCTTCCTGAAGTACCTCCGCACGCTGCCCGCGCAGCGCATCTTCGCGCAGAACGGTTACCGGCCGGTGGTGAAAGGCGCAGCGCGGGGACTGAGCTTCCCGAACCGCACACAGCTCTTCACGATCAAGTACGTCGGCGGCTGGCCGCAAGTGGAGAAGAAGTTCTTCGACCCGCGCACTGGCGTGATGGCGAGGATCCAGGGGTCGAGTGGCGGCTAGAGCCGCCGTCGCGCTTCCCGCTCCGAAGGCCCGGCGCCCCCTTGCGCCGGGCCTTGCCGTTGGATTGAGCACGCTCTACCTGAGCGTGATCGTGCTGCTCCCGCTGGCGGCGCTCAGTTGGCGCGCGCACGGCTGGGACGCGATCACCAACGACCAGGCCGTCTCGTCGCTGAGGCTGACGGTGCTCGCGTCCCTCGTGGTCGCACTTGTCAACGCGCTCGCGGGAACGGCCATCGCCTGGACACTCGTCCGCGACCGTTTTCCGGGCCAGGGGATCGTCAACGCGCTCGTCGACCTGCCGTTCGCGCTGCCGACGATCGTCGCGGGTCTGACGCTGCTCGCTCTGTACGGGCCGAGGTCACCCGTCGGAGTAAACGCTGCCTTTACCCGCTGGGGGATCCTGCTGGCGCTGCTGTTCGTGACGCTTCCCTTCGTCGTTCGGACGGTTCAGCCGGTGCTGCTCGAGCTCGATCGCGAAATGGAGGACGCTGCGGCATCGCTCGGCGCGGGCAAGGTGGCGACGTTTCGCCGGGTCATCCTGCCGAACATCCTGCCCGCGATCCTGTCCGGCGTTGCGCTCGCCTTTGCCCGCGCTGTCGGCGAGTTCGGCGCCGTCGTGCTCATCTCGGGCAACCTTCCCTTCAAGACCGAGGTCGTCTCCGTCTACGTGTTCGGACGAATCGAGAGCGGCGATCCTGGCGGCGCGGCCGCAGCCTCCGTTGTCATTCTTGCGATCTCGTTTGGGGTGCTGCTCGCAATCGGTGGGGTGCGCCGCTTGGCGACTCGACATGATCGGTAAGTACGCGCTGCGGTTCGTCGCGCTGGGCTACCTCGCGGTGCTCCTGGTGGCACCGGTGAGCTATGTCTTTTGGCGCACGTTCGAGCACGGCTTCGGCCCTGCGTGGGATGCGGTTACCGCGCCCGATGCCTTGCACGCGCTGAAGGTGACACTCATCCTGACCGCGATTGCCGTGCCGGCGAACACGATCTTCGGTGTCCTCTGTGCGCTCGCGATCGTTCGTTACAGATTCCCCGGCTCCGGAATCGTGAATGCCGTGGTCGACCTACCGCTCGCGCTGTCGCCTGTTGTCGTCGGCCTCGCACTGCTTCTGCTCTACGGACGCGAGGGCTGGCTGGGCGGCCATCGCGTCGTCTTCGCGCTACCCGGCATGGTGCTTGCGACGATCTTCGTGTCACTTCCATTCGTCGTGCGCGAGGTCGTGCCGGTGCTGCGCGAGATCGGTACGGAGCAGGAGCAGGCGGCGGCGACTCTCGGCGCCTCCGCGTTCCAGACTTTTCGCCGTGTCACCTGGCCGGCGATCCGCTGGGCGACCGCCTACGGCGTCGTGCTCACGACGGCACGCGCGCTCGGCGAGTTCGGCGCAGTCAGTGTCGTCTCGGGCCGCATCACGGGCGAGACTCAGTCGTTGACGTTATACGTGCAGGATCGCTACCAGTCGTTCGACGAGGTCGGGGCCTACGCTTCAGCGGTCGTACTGGCGCTGATCGCCGTCGCGACCCTGATTCTGATGACCCGGTTGAAGCCGAAGGAGGAAACCCGATGATCGAGGCGTTGGGGATCGTGAAGCGCTTCGGCGACTTCACCGCCCTCGATGGGGTCTCGGTCGAGGTTCCGACCGGCTCACTGATCGCGCTGCTCGGCCCGAGCGGCAGCGGCAAGTCGACGCTGCTGCGCGTGATTGCAGGCCTCGAGCGGCCTGACGCGGGGGAGGTCAGGCTCGACGGGGCAGACGTCACCCGTGTCCCGCCGCAGTCGCGTGGTGTCGGCTTCGTCTTCCAGCACTACGCGGCGTTCAAGCACATGACCGTTGGGGAGAATGTCGCCTTCGGACTCAAGATCCGGCGCCGACCCCGGGCCGAAGTGAGGCAGCGCGTGTCCGAGCTATTGGAGCTCGTCCAACTCTCGCAGCTCGCTGAGCGTTATCCGGCCCAGCTTTCGGGCGGCCAGCGCCAGCGGATGGGCCTCGCGCGCGCGCTCGCCGTCGACCCGAAGGTCTTGCTGCTCGACGAGCCGTTCGGCGCACTCGACGCGCGCGTCCGCAAGGAGCTCCGGCTCTGGCTGCGCCGGCTCCACGACGAGACGCACACCACGACGGTGATCGTTACGCACGACCAGGAGGAAGCGATGGAGGTCGCCGACCGGGTCGTCGTCATGAACGCGGGCCGAGTCGAGCAGACCGCGGCGCCGCGCGAGCTCTACGACAACCCGGCGAACGAGTTTGTGATGTCGTTCGTCGGCCCCGTCAACCGGCTCGGCGACGCCTTCATCCGCCCGCATGATGTCGAGCTCCTGCTCGAGCCGAACGGCGCGACCCGGGAGGCGATGGTCGAGCGCCTCGTGCACCTCGGCTTCGAGGTGCGGGTGGAGCTGGTGCGCGACGACGGCACGCAGCTGTCAGCGCAGATCACGCGCGAGCAGGCCGAGGCCCTGGAGCTCGACCCAGGGCAGATCGTCTACCTGCGGCCGATGCGGCAAAAGACGTTCGGCAGCTAGTGCGGTAGCCAGGCCTCCGGATCGGACGCGAGCACCGCGATCGATTCTGGCAGCTCTCCTCGCGCAAGGTCCGCCACCGTCACGTGTTCGAGCACACCCCTGAGGTTGGCGCGTACTGCGATCCAGACGTCCTGCAGCCGTGCGGCTGAGCCTGCGTACTCGACGCGCTCCGGCCCGACGCCGCGCACGTTCGCGATCGGCCCGTCGACGGCGCGGATGACCTCTGCCACAGTGATCTCTCCGGGCGGGCGCGCGAGCCAGTAGCCGCCCTCGACGCCGCGCTGCGATCGGACGATCCCGGCCTGCCGGAGATCGCCGAGGATGTTCTCGAGGAACTTGAGTGGAATCTCCTGCGCCTGCGCGATCCGTTCGCCTTTGACGGGGCCGTCGCCGGTCGCGGCGAGCTCGATCACCGCGCGTAACGCGTAGTCCGCCTTGGCCGAGACACGCACGAGCAGATGTTAGGAGCTGGGGGAACCTCGCGGTTCCCCCAGAACCGAGAGTCCTACCTAGCCAAAGACGACGACGTAAAACGCGTGATCGCCGGGAGTACCACCGCTCGTGCGTGTCTGAATGTAGGCGTGGCTCGTCGTGTCGAAGCCCGTCGGGCACGTCCTGCCTTCGCTGCCGCCACCACACGGACCGGCGCTCGTTTCGCCGCGCTGATCCCCGTCGTCCCCCGCGTATGCAGCCGACGCGAGGATCGGATGTCCTGTCACAGCGCTACCGAAGTTGAGGATGTATGCCCCTGTGGACGGGTGAGCCGCCAGGGTGATGCCGCCAGACTGCGCGGCAATCCCGCCGTCCGGCCGAACGAGCGCCCATTTCACCGTCGCACTGCCTGACGGCCCGGCAGGCCCAGCCGGTCCGGCAGGTCCGGCCGGGCCCGCAGCCCCTACCGGCCCGCGGGGAAGCTGACCCGCTTTGAAGTCTCGGGCGAGCAGACTGCGGTCCTTCACCTGCACGGTCGTGACGCTGTTGCGCGGCAACGCCTGAACCGCCGCGTAGCTCGTGCCGCCGAGGACGAGCAGCAGCGCGAGGGACGCGACCCCCATTGCCGGGGACGGCACGAATCGCTTGAGCAAGCTCATTGGATCACCTCACTAGTCGTGGTCTGGGGCGATATGGCCGGAAACCCTAGGGTCCAACCTTTAAAGGCGTGTAAAGGCGGGAGAAAGGCGCCAACGTGCAGGAAATTCGTTGCCTGGGGAAGCCGCCCGCCCTTAACCGAGGCTTAACCGAGCACAACCCGCCCTTAAGAACGGGGCCGGTAGAACCCGAGGGTGGATCCCACCCTCCGCGTTTCGCGCCGCGCCGCCGGACTGATCGTCGCAGCACTCCTTGGGGGCGGTGTCGCGCTCGGCGGCGCGGCCGCGTTGGGGAAGCTGGGGGAGAAGACCACCGTCATCCGCCAGGAGGCGGCGCCCGGCTCGCCGGCGCCCGCTGCGTTCCAGCAACAAGGCAAGCGCAAGTCGATCAACGAGATCTACCGCACCTCTGCACCTGGCGTGGTGCACGTCGAGACGACGTCGAGGGTGCCGCAATCGGAGGATCCGTTCTTCGGCAACCCGTTCGGAACGCGTGAGACCCAGCGCTCGCTCGGCTCCGGCTTCGTGATCGACAAGGCTGGCCACATCGTCACCAACTACCACGTCGTCCGCAACGCCACCTCGATCCAGGTCAGCTTTTCGAACAACGAGCGGATCAAGGCGAAGCTCGTCGGAGTCGACCCGTCGACCGACATCGCAGTGCTCAAGGTCGACGTCAAGTCGCGGGCGCTCATGTCGCTCCCGCTCGGGGACTCGGACAGCGTTCGCGTCGGCGACCAGGTGATTGCCATCGGGAATCCCTTCGGGCTCGACCGCTCGGTCACTGCCGGGATCGTAAGCGCCGTCCAGCGGCGGATCGAGGCGCCGAATCGTCTCTCGATCTCGCACGTGATTCAGACGGACGCCGCACTGAACCACGGCAACTCCGGTGGACCGCTGCTGAACGCGCAGGGGCAGGTGATCGGAGTCAACGCTCAGATCGAGACAGGCGGCGCGAGCCAGGGCAACGTCGGCATCGGCTTCGCCATCCCGATCAACACGGTCAAGACGGTCGTCGCCGATCTGATCGAGCACGGCAAGACGGAGCACGCCTTCCTCGGGATCCAGGGGAAGACGCTTCAGCCGAACATCGCTCGCCTGTTCCACCTGCCGGTTTTGCGCGGCGTGCTAGTTGCATCGGTGCGCAAGAACAGCGGCGCCGCCGAGGCCGGACTGAAGGCGGCGACGAATGAAGTAACGGTGCAAGGCGAGAGCTGGCCGGCCGGCGGCGACGTCATCGTCGCGGTGAACGGGCAGCCTGTGCAGACCGTCGAGCGCCTCATTGACGTGATCGCGTCGAAGAAGCCCGGTGACAAGATCGATCTCGAACTCGTCCGTGGCTCGAACCGAATCCACGTGACGGTAAAGCTTGGGCGGCAGTCGTGAGTCTCCCTCCACGCCGCCCTGACTGGCCCCGTACCCCTGGGGGCCTGCTTCCGCAGGAGCCGTAGGCCAGCACGGCGGCGGAGGCACGAGCGAGAGACCCGACCGCCTGCCCGGGTCTCTCGCTCTCTTCTTATGCGCGAACTGGAAGGAGCGCCTTCTCGGCCGCCGCCTTGAGGCCTTCGCTGTAGCTCGGGTAGACGTGGTGAATGAGCGCGAGGTCGTCGACGGTGACGCCCAGCTTCAGGGCAACTGCGAGACCGCCGACGATGTCGCTCGCCCCCCGCGAGACCACGTGGACACCGAGTACGCGGCGGCTCGCTCGATCGAAGACGATCTTGTAGAGGCCGTTCTTCGTCCCGGTGTACTGCGCGCGCGTGACCGCCGCCAGCGGGTGCTTGACGACCTCGACCTCGAAGCCCTGGTCCGACGCTTCCGCCTCCGTCAGGCCGACCGCTGCGAGCTCCGGGTCGGTGAAGATCGCAGTCGGCAGGATCGTGTAGTCCGCGAGGCGTGAGCCGTCCCCGAACATGTCCGCGACGGCGATGCGCGCCTGGTACTGGGCGGTCGGCGTGAACATCGGGCCGGCCGCGACGTCGCCGGCTGCCCAGATCCCATCCGCCAATGTGCGCTGGTGCTCGTCGACCGCGATGCCGCCGCGGGTGACCTCGACGCCGATCCGGTCGAGGCCGAGCTCCTCGACGTTCGGTGTGCGGCCCGAGGCGAGCAGGACGTGCGCGAACGTGCTCGTTCTCCCGGCGAACGCTGCTTCGACGACTTTCCCGTTGCGCGAGAACGAGTCGACGCCCCCGTTCAGCACGACCTCGATCCCTTCGTCCTCGAGTGCAGTCTGGAGCTCGTTCGCCGCCTCCGCGTCAGCCCTGGCGGCGATTTGCGAGCCGTGATTTACGATCGTCACTCGTGAGCCGAACCGCGCGAAGATCTGCGCGAACTCCAGCCCGACGGGCCCGGCGCCCACGATGAGCAGCGACTCGGGCACTTCTTCGAGCTCGAGCGCGCTGATGTGGTCGATCCAGTCGACCTCCTCGATTCCGGGTATCGGCGGAACGGCCGTGCGTCCCCCGGTCGCGATCAGGATCTTCCCCGCCTTCAGCTCGTGCTCGCCGACGCGCACGGTCCGCGCGTCGACGAACGTCGCCCGCCCGGGGAAGACGCCGTAACCCGCTTCGGTCAGGACCTGCACCCAGCTGTCCTGGTCGCGCCGAAGCGAGTTCTTCCACGCCACTGTGCGCGCCAGGTCGATCGTGGGCGCGGGAAGGTCGATACCGCGCGCGGCCGCGTGACGCCGGACGTCGTGCATCAACTCGGCTGCCACGAGGTACGCCTTCGTCGGGCGGCAGGCGACGTTCGGGCAGGAACCGCCCCAGCGAGTCCGTTCGACGATCGCGACGCTCGCACCGTACTCCCGCGACGCTTTGCCGGCACCGTCGCGTGCTGCGGAGCCCGCGCCGAGGACGATCAGATCGTAGGTCTCGGAATTCATCGCACCTCCTCCAATGCGTGGGCTATCACGTCGGCACGACCCCAACGCCCGGGAATGGAGCTGAGCTCGAGTCGGCCGATCTGTTCGGGCAAGTGCGGGTCAGAGCGAAGCTCGTCGCCCTCCGGCTCGAGGCCCAAGAGGACCCGCAGCAGGAGCAGCGGCGTCCCCGTGGCCCAGGCCTGCGGGCTCGATGCGGTCGGATACTCGACCGGGAAGCTGGTTCGGCCGCGGCGGTACCCGGCGAAGACCTCCGGCAGGCGGTAGCGGAAGAACGTCGCCGCCTCGAGAGTTGCGAGCGAGATCTTCGCCGCCTTCTCACGGAATCCGTACCGCGCGAGACCGTGTGCGATCAGGGAGTTGTCGTGCGGCCAGACCGTGCCGTTGTGGTACCGGATCGGGTTGTAGCCGCCCTCGCCCTCAGCCATCGTCCGGACGCCCCAGCCCGAGAAGAGTGCGTTCCCGACCATGTGCTCGGCGACCCGCTCGGCCCGCTCTTCGGGAACGATGCCACTCCAGAGCAGGTGGCCGACATTCGAGGTCAGGCTGTCGACCGGCTTCTTCTCGCCGTCGAGCGCAAGTGCGTAGAAGCCGCGCCCCTCGATCCAGAAGTCGTCGTTGAGGCGGCGCTTGAGCTCGTTCGCCTCTCGCTCCAGGCGATCCGCGAGCTCGGAGTCGCCCCAGACCTCGCGCGCGAGCCGTGCGGTGCGGACCTTCGCGTCGTAGACGTAGCCCTGGATCTCGCAGGTCGCGATCGGTCCCCTGGCGATCGAACCGTCGCTGAAGCGAATCGAGTCCCAGGAGTCCTTCCAGCACTGGTTCTCGAGCCCTGTTTCCTTGTTGCGCCGCTCGTACTCGACGTAGCCGTCGCCGTCACGGTCACCGTGCTCATCGATCCAGCGGAGGGACGCCTGCGCGTTGGGCTCGAGCTCGCGGACGAGGTCTGTGTCTCCCGTCCAGCGTTCGTACTCGTCGAGCAGGACGAGGAAGAGTGGTGTCGCATCGGCGGTGCCGTAGTAGGGCGAGTGAGGACGCTCGTCGAAGTGTGTGAGCTCGCCGAAGCGAATCTCATGGAGGATCTTTCCGGGCTCCGCGTCGCGGAAGTCATCGAGCTCCGCAGCCTGGTAGCGGGCCAGCACGCGCAGGGTCGTCTCCGCCAGCTCGGCCGTGAACGGCAGCGCCTGGAAGCTCGTCAGGAGGCTGTCACGGCCGAAGACCGTCATGAACCATGGCAGCCCGGCGGCCGGCATCGGCTGGCCCGGAAAGAGCGTCGTCTCGAACCGAAGGGCGGCGAGGTCGATCAGGCTCCGCTCATAGATGTGTTCGAGGGGATCCCAGTCGGTCTCGAGCTGCGGCGCCGCTGCGAGGAACTCGTCCAGGCTCACACCGATGTTCGGCTTCGCCTCGTCATCGTCATGGCGGTACTTGATCTCCTTCGCGCTTTCCGTGACCGGCTGGACGAACAGGCAGGTGTTCCATTCGTCGTGCCCATCGATGTCGAGCCTGAAGGTGAAACCTTTGTCGTCCACGTCAGCCCGGCGGCTGGCTCGGATGCGAGTCTCGCGGACGAAGTGGTCGCGGCGGTAGGCGAGCACGAGGACGTCGTCCTCGACGCGCGTGGAGGCTTCGCCCTTCTTGGCCAGGGCATCTTTGACCTCGAACAGGTCGGCGAAGTCCGCGGCGGCGTCTAGCCGGAGCTCGACCTCGAGCGGCTCGCCTCCGTGGTTGATGACGGTGATGTCCTCGTGGAAGCCGTCCCCGATCGAACGCTTACGGATGATCGACACGGTCGGGTTGTCGTTCACGGTTCCCGTCGGGGGAACGAGAAAGAACTGTGCGCTGAAGTACTGGTTCTCGTCCGTCGAGAGCACGTTGAGCGGCCAGCCGTTTGCCGTCAGCGTCCAGCGGGACAGGAAGCGCGTGTCCCTGAAGAAGAAGCCGTGCGCCTGGTCGGGGGAGGCATCGATGTCGCCGCGGAGGTTGCTGACGAGAAAGGTGGAGCCGTCGAGGATGCTGATCGTGTCCTTCGCCATCGTGTCGCTCCTTGGGTCGTTGCGTAACAGTCGCGGCTCTCGCGGGTCTGTTACAACCGCATGACGGAGATCATCGACATCAGCGTCCCTGTTCGGCCGGGAATGATCACGTATCCGGGCGACCCGACCGTCACGCTCGAGCGGGTGGTCTCGATCGCCGACGGCGGCGTGATCAACCTCAGCCGGCTCGACTTCGGCGTCCACAGCGGGACGCACGTCGACGCGCCGGTTCACTTCATCGACGGCGCGGCCGCGGCCGAGACTTTGGCGCTCGACGTTCTGATCGGCCCGGCTCGAGTTCTCGACCTGACCGGCGCCGATCGCCTTGACGCCTCCGCCTTCGACGGCGTCGAGCTCGAGGAGCGCGTCCTCCTGAAGACCAGCAACTCGGAGCTCTGGAATCGCGACACGTTCGCCGACGAGTTCCTGGCGCTGACGGAGGACGGGGCGCGCCGGCTGATCGAGGCCGGTGTGAAGCTGGTCGGGATCGACTACCTGTCGATCGGCGACGAGGCGGCCCACCAGGTTCTCCTCGGCGCCGACGTCGTGGCGATCGAAGGCCTCGACCTGCGCGGCGTCGAGCCCGGGGAGTACCAGCTCGTCTGCGCGCCGCTCAAGCTCGTGGGCTCCGACGGCGCGCCTGCCCGCACCTTGTTGATCCGCAACTGAGAGGAGGACGCATGCCGCTTGTCTCTCGAGGGTTCAAAGGCAAGCGCCGGGACGACGTCCCACGGGATCGCGTGCCGCCGGGCCAGTACGTCACGAATGACTTCCCGGTCCTCTCTGCAGGCCCGACGCCGCACACGCCGCTGGCGGATTGGGACTTCACGATCGTCGGCGAGGTCGACGAGCTGCAGCGCTGGACTTGGGAGGAGTTTCGCGCCCTGCCGAGCGAGACGATCACCGTCGACATCAGCTGCGTGACGAAGTGGACGAAGCTCGACACGGTCTGGGAGGGCGTCTCGATCGACACGTTGCTCGGGGGCGTCGAGACCTCGGCTGAGTACGCGACCGCCTTCTGCGACGGTGGCTACACGACGAATGTGCCCCTCGCAGATCTCACTGGCGGCAGGGCGTGGATCGCCTTCCGCTACGACGGCGAGCCGCTCGAGCCGGAGCACGGTGGCCCGGCGCGGCTGCTCGTCCCACATCTCTACTTCTGGAAGAGCGCCAAATGGGTGCGCGGGCTCCGCCTGACCGCGACGGACGAGCCCGGCTTCTGGGAGACCAACGGCTACCACATCTACGGCGATCCTTGGAAGGAACAGCGGTACTGGGGCGACTGACCTGGCGCGTGGCCGAGGTCGCCGCCGTGCGGCCCGAGACGACCCGGGTCAAGACGCTCGGCTTCGAGGTCGCCGGCTGGCCCGGTCATCGCGCGGGTCAGCACGTCGACGTCCGTCTCACCGCGGAGGACGGCTATCAGGCGCAGCGGAGCTACTCGATCGCGTCGGCGACGAATGCCCCGCGCCTGGAGCTGACCGTGGAGCGGATCGACGACGGCGAGGTCTCTCCGTACCTGACCGAGGAGGCGCGACCGGGTGACCAGGTGGAGGTGCGCGGGCCCGTCGGCGGCTTCTTCGTGTGGGATCCCACGCCTGGGGGCGCCGTCCTGCTCGTGGGCGGCGGCTCCGGTGTCGTCCCGCTGATGGCGATGGTGCGCCAACGGGCGGCCTCGGGAGACAGCGTCCCGACGCGCCTCCTTTATTCCGCGCGCTCGTGGGATGATGTCATCTATCGCGACGAGCTCGCGAGACTCGCCGAGCGGGCGGACGGATTCGAGGTCGTGTACGCGCTGACACGCGAGCAGCCGCCGGACTGGATGGGCTACAGCCGCCGGGTCGACCGCGAGTTGCTGGCGGAGGTCGTGCCCGATGACCTCGCTTTGACGTTCGTGTGCGGGCCGACTCCGTTTGTCGAGGCGGTCGCGGAGGCGCTCGTGGAGCTCGGCCACGAGCCGTCGCGGATCAAGACCGAGCGCTTCGGTCCAACGGGAGGTTGAGATGGAGAAGCTGCGACTCGACGGGAATGCGGCAGCAGGGCTTCTGCAGGAGGTGTTTGCCGCCGAAGTGACGACAGCGCTCGGAACGTGTGCTGGCTGCGGTGCCATCGAGGCAGTCGGCGCCGTGCACGTCTACGAGGCTGCGGGGACTGTTCTGCGCTGCCCGCACTGTGAGGCCGTGCTGATGAAGCTCGTCACCGACGGGACGCGCATCTGGATCGACGTCCGTGGTGCGCGGACGCTCGAGCTGCGTGGCTAAGTGTCGTTTCCTGCGACCTCGACGTAGACCTTGATCGCGTCCCGGTCCTCCGTCAGGGCGCGCATCATCTGCTCGTAGTTCTCGAGCCCCTGGATCGGCGTCGTCAAGAGCTTGCGCAGCCAGCGGGGGAAGAGGGCCTCGGCCTCGATCAGGTCGTTGACGCCGCTGCGGAAGTCGGCCGGCGATGCATTCACCGTGCCGACCATCACCTTGTTGCCGAGGACGAAGCTCTGGTTGATCTTGTCGGAGTTGATCTCCGCCTTCCGGTCGCCGCCGGTGATCGAGGAGAGAACGAGCACGCCGTTCTTGCCGAGCACCTCGGCGGCTTCCCAGACCAGTGGGCTGAACCCGGTCGCGTCCATGATCAGGTCGAAGGGGCCTCGTTCCGCGCTCGTCTCGGCGAGCGACTTCTCGGCAGACGACACATACGTGCCCCCGAGCTCCTCGATCAGGTCCGCGTTCCGATAGGGCTTTTGCGGCAACGAGAAGACCGTCAGCTCGAGCCCCCGCAACCGCGCGGTCAGCGCCATCAGCAGCCCGATCGTCCCCGAGCCGAGGATCGCGGCGCGCCGGGGCTGCCAGATCTTCAACCGCCGCTGGATCTCGTAGGCGGAATTGATTCCCTTCTGGGCGATGGACGTGGGCTCGAGCAGGACGCCGACCCCGCGCAGCGACTCCGGCAGCGGGAAGACGAAGTCCGAGTCCTCGACGTAGTACTCCGTCAGGAAGCCGTGCAGCAGGTTGATCCCGCGCTCGTAGTAGACATCCTCGGTGGTGAAGTCCTGCAAGCCGATCTCGCCGTAGGGGCTGGAGTCGGGTCGACGCACGCTGGCCACGACGTACGTGCCGGGACGGATCGTGTCCGGAACGCTCGGCCCGACGTCGACGACCCGGCCGAGGCTCTCGTGGCCGATGATCAGGAAGTCGTCGCCCGGCGGCGCTGCGCCGTACTCGGCCGCGTTGATCTCCTTGTCCGTACCGTCGACGCCGACGCGCAGGACTTTGACAAGGACACCGCGTCCATCGGGGATGTCATTGAGCGATGGCTCCCGAACATCCTCGAGGTGGATCGAGCCGGGTGTCCCTGGATGGACGGCGATCGCCTTCATGCTTCGTCTGTCTTGGGCCGCGGTTGCGGCGTTACAGTCGGCGGGTGGAGCAGCTCCTCTCGCCGCAGGACGCTCGACTCGTAGAGGGTTTGCGCGCCGGAGACGAGGCCGCGTTCGCGGCCGTCATGCGCGAGTACGGCGCGTCGATGTTGCGAGTCGCGCAGATGTTCGTCTCGAACCGCGCCGTCGCCGAGGAGGTCGTGCAGGAGGCCTGGCTCGGCGTTCTGAAGGGGATCGGCAGGTTCGAGGGCCGCTCGTCGCTGAAGACATGGCTCTTCCGGATCGTCGCCAATACCGCGAAGACCCGAGGCGCGCGAGAAGGCCGGACCATTCCTTTCTCCGCGCTCGGCAACGACGCGGAGGGCGAGCCCGCGGTCGATCCCGACCGCTTCCTCGGCGCCGGCGAGCGTTTCCCGGGTCACTGGGGCGTGCCGCCTCAGGAGTGGGGCGCACCGGAGGGACGTCTGCTTGCACGGGAGACGATGGACGTGATCGAGCGGGAGATCGAAGGGCTGCCGCCGGCACAGCGGGCGGTGATCACGATGCGCGATGTTCAAGGCTTCACTTCCGAGGAGGTTTGTAACGCCCTCGACCTGACGGAGACCAATCAACGAGTGCTTCTGCACCGCGCCCGTTCGAAGGTGCGAAGTGCGCTAGAGGAATACATGAGATGAGGATGGCCCGAGAACTCAGCTGTGCCCAGATGGTCGAGCTCGTCACGTCGTACCTCGAGGGCGCCCTCGGGCCGGACGATCGAGAGCGCTTCGAAGAGCACCTTGTCTTCTGCGACGGATGCGACCGCTACCTGGAGCAGATGCGACTCACGATCGAGGTTACTGGACGGCTTGAGCCGGGAGAGCTTCCGCCCGCACTCGAGGAGCGATTGCTCGAGGCCTTCCGCGGGTGGCGCGCGGGATGATCGCCTACAAGTTTCTCACCGGGGACGGGGTGGCCCCGTTCACCGGCTTTCGCTGGCCCGTCGGCGACTGGGTGGAGGCGGATCGTGTCGATCCCTGCAGCGGCGGAATCCACGCCTGTCGCGTTCGTGATCTCCCGATCTGGATGGCGCCTGAGCTCTGGGAGATCGAGCTCGACGGAGAGGTCGTCGAACGGGAGCGGAAGCTCGTCGCCGCTCGAGGGCGGTTGCTTGCCCGCGTGTCGGGGTGGAACGACGAGCTGCTCGAAGGGTTCGCGCATTTCTGTGCGGGACGCACACGCGAGCGGGTCGGCTTCCTGCCCATCCTGTCCGGCTTCGTCGTGGACGTCGACCGTTTCGTTGCACAGCGCCGTTTCCCGATCGCGGGCTTTGCCGCGGCTCGAGCTGCGGAGCTGCGTGACGGGCCGGCGGCGTACGAGTGCGAGCGGCTGGTTCAGGCCGCTTGGCTCGCCGAGCGGCTCGGTCTCGCCGTCCCGACCACGTAGCGCCAAGCAGGGGCGCGAGGAAGATGGGCACGCGCGATCGTATGGGGTCCGGGTGACGCGCGGATCACGCGCGCCCCGCCCGGCCCGACTGCGGCTGCGGACCGAACTGCCCGGGCCCCGGTCCTAGATTGCCCGATTACGCCGAGCTGTGCAGGTAGCCTGACGAAGTGGAGCAGGGCCGGATCGAGCCGGGCCGGGCAATCCTCGCCGAAGAGGACCGGGCCGAGGACGAGAGCCTCTGGAGAGACGACGAAAGCGGCGACCGGAGCGGCTGGTTTTGCGTCCGTACAAACCCCTTTCCGTGTCCGGCCGAGGGCTGCACGTTCGTCGCCGTTTTCATGACCGCCGCGCATCTGATCCTGGTCTGGGAGCGGCGCGACGATCCAAACCTCCTCCACCATGCCCAGCGTGCGAAAGAGGTCGGCCGGAATCCGCGAATTGAGGCGTACGAGCCCGCGTTCGGGCCGAGCGCGTCGTACTACGCGTGGGAAGCGGCGGGCGGCCCCGTCCACGGCGTCCGGGCTGGATGATCGAGCAAGCGTTCGGCTCCTCCCTCACGATCGGCGTCGAGGAGGAGCTTTGGATCCTGGACGCGGACACGCTTGAGCTCGTGCCCGCCGTCGAGCAGTTGGTTTCCGGCGCGGAGGGGCGCAACCTACCGGGCGTGCTGAAGACCGAGCTGCATGCGTCCGTCGTCGAGCTGACGAGCGGGATCGGCGAGACGGCGGAGGAAGCCGTCGAACGCCTGCGGGAGCTGAGGCGTGCTGCGAGGGAGATCGCGGAGGAGAACGGCCTCCGCGTCGGCGCCTCCGGCTCCTACCCGACGAGCATTCCGGGTGAGCAGGAGATCGCGCCGGCGGATCGCTACCGCGAGTTCGTTGCCTACGCGGGACCTTCGGCGCGGCGGCAAGGGGTAAGCGGGCTGCACGTCCACGTCGGGATGCCAGACGCGGATACCTGCTTTCGCGTCATGGAGGCGATCCTGCCCTGGCTCCCTGTCGTGCTCGCGGTCTCGGCGAATTCACCGTACTTCGAGGGCCGCGAGACTGGGATGCTGTCGATCCGCGCCGAGGTGCTCGGCTTTCTGCCCCGGCACGGGGCGCCTCCGGCCTTCCGCGATTACGCGGAGTGGGAGTCGTTCGTCGAGCGGGTGACGGCAACTGGGGTCGCGAAGGACTACACGAGCCTCTGGTGGGACATCCGTCCGCACCCACGCTTCGGAACGCTCGAGATTCGCACCCCGGACCAGCCGACCTCGCTTGAGCGCACGGCCGCGCTCGTGAAGCTGTTGCGCGGACTGTGCGAGTGGGCTCTTGATGCCCCACCGCGTCCCTTCGACCCGAGCGAGCGTGGCGTCTACGACCAGAATCGCTGGGCTGCCTCCCGCTTCGGCCCCCACGGAAAGCTCATTCATCCCGACCGGAACGAAGCGCTCAGCGTTGCGGAGCTCGTTCAGGATCTGCCCGTCGCGCTCGACGGCCTCGACCCTTCGAGCTGCGAGGCCGACCGTCAGCTCGAGGTCGGCCGCGCGGACGGCTTGCGGGCGGTCTGCGCCGATCTCGTCGAACGCTCGCTAACGTAGAGCCGGTTCGCAATGAGCTCAATTGGGTCGACCGGTCATTTCAGACGGACGCACGGGCAAGGCCCATGCGTTCTGGAGACGGCACCGCAAGCGGTGCCTTAGCCTGTGCTCCGCGAGGAAACCATTCAGGTGAGCGGGATCCGTTGCGAGCGTTGTGTCCTGCGGCTCGCCAACGCGCTCGAGAACCACGAGGGCCTCGAGGCTGCGAATGCCAACCTCATGGGCCAGGTGTCGCTGGCCTGGGACGACGATCGAACGGACCGCGGCGCGATCCTGCAGGCCATGGCGCGCGGTGGCTTTCACGAGTTAGTGGCTCAGAGCCACTAACTACGAACCGGGGGACGGGTCTGCCGGTCCGGGTCGCTCTCCATGCGCTTCTGAAGCGCGCGGAATGAGTGTGGATAACCGGACGTTAGAGGCAGAGACACGTTGCTAGGGTGGCCCGGATGAGCGAGACGACCCGGGAACCCGACGCTCGACGGTTGGCTACAGAGGCGCGGGATCGCGTGCGCTTCGAGGAGGACGCGCTTGCATTGTCGGATCAGGTCTATCGGGTCGCACGCCACCTCGTCGGCTCGCGCGATGACGCGGAAGATCTGATGCAGGAGACCTATGCGCGTGCGTTCCGCAGCTGGCGCTCGTTCGAGCCGGGCACGAATCTCCGCGCCTGGCTGCTGCGGATCCTTACGAACCTGAACATCGACCGCGGCCGGCGGCAGCAGCGGACGCCCGATCTGCAACCGCTGGAGGAAGGCGATTACTTCCTCTACAACAAGCTCGAGGCCTCGGGGGACGGGACGACCGACGAGCAGCGGGTCGTCGAGCGCCTGTCCCAGAACGACGTCGTGGCGGCGCTCTCGGAAGTTCCGCATGACTTTCGTGACGTGTTGGTACTCGTTGACATCGGCGACTTCACCTATGCCGATGCGGCCCAGATCCTCGACATCCCGATCGGGACGGTCATGTCACGTTTGCATCGAGGTCGGCGTATCCTCAAGCAGGCCATGGCCGAAACAGCGGTGGGAGGAGATCAGGAGTGACAGCTGCCGATCCATGCGCGCACTGCGAGGAGATGATGCAGCCGTACATGGATCGCGTCCTCACGGATGCCGAGCGAGCTGAGGCCGAGACTCATCTGGACGAGTGCGCGTACTGCCGGAAGCGCTACCGCTTCGAGGAACACCTGCGAACGTTCGTGCAGCAGGCCGTTTTGGCGGAACCCATGCCGGTCAAGCTGAAGCAGAAGCTCGCCGACCTCCGCACCCCCCTTCAGTAGTCCTTTCCTTAGTCCCTTCGCCTGATGTCGCCGGCCCGGCGGGCTTTGCCCGTCGCGGCCGACTCCGCTCTCGGAGAACTCCCCGGCGCGAAATCATCATGGCTCGCGCGGAGCGCGAGCCGGATTTCGCGACGTCTATTCGCCCGGGCCGCGGGCGGGGCCGACGATGACGTACAGCTGGCACGGCCCGGTTCCGCCGGGGAGTGGCTTCGTCGTGACTCCGAGTTCCCTTGCGAGGCGGACTGCAACTCCCTCGCACGAGGGCGGGAAGTACACAGCCGTCTGCGGATACGTGAAGCTGTCGGCCCGGGCGACCTTTTTGATGCCGTAGCCGAAGGCGCCGATGCGGCTTGCGACCTGGCGTGTGTAGTTGATGTCACCGCTGCCGTTCAGCACGCTGACCTGGATCCGCCACGGCGGCGGCAGGATTGCGCTGAGCTCGGCGCCGCTGCGCTTGCTGCCGGAACGCGGCACGATCAGCAGCGTGGCGAAGACTGTGAGGGCGATTAGGACCGCGCCGACGACGAGCAGCCGCGGCAGCGGGTTGCGCTCCACCGGCAGCGCATCCACCGGCAGGCCAGCGAGCTCGCGAGCCTCGCGATGCTCGATCCCGAGCGCGGTCGCATACAGGAGCGTCGCGACCAGCGCGTCGTCCGGCGTCGGGAAGCGGTAGACGCGGCCCTCCTCGAGCCAGCGGACCTGGTCGACGGACAGCCCAGCCCGGCGCGCCGTCTCCTCGACCGTGAGCTGGCGGTGCAGCCGTGCGCGAGCGAGCGGCGATGCGTCGCCGCTCGGCTCAAGTGGGTGTACGAGTTCCATGCGCGTAGACATTCTGCTTTGTGAGGCGGCCACCTTCGTTTGAGCTAATCGGCAAAATCCACGTCTCCTGGAGGGCTGAGATCGTCGCAGGGGACCGGCTGGGCCGGTAGGTCGCGCAAACCCTCGTCCGGAACGTCGCTCCAGGCGCTTCGCGCGAGCAGAAGCGGGTGGAGGCGGACGCCGCCATAGCTCGCCGCGACGCGCTCGGCGCCGCCGTCGCGCCACGCCGCGACGACGCGGTCGATCGCGCGCGGATCCAGCTCCGGCCCGTCGCCGAGGACGACCAGGGCGGCTTTGACGTCTTCGCCCAGGACTGCGAGGCCGCAGCGTAGGGACGCGCCGGGGCCGCGCTCCCAGTCCGGACAGTGCACGGTTCGGGCCTTGGTCCGGACATCGTGCGCGCCGAGCACGACGACGACCTCGTCGATCTCCGTGCTGAGTCGGACCCGCGAGAGCACCGGCTCGAGCAACACCGCCTGTTTCGGCGAGCCGAACCGCGTCGACGCTCCGGCTGCGAGCACGACAGCTGCAATCACGTGCTCAGGCTACGGGGTGAGGGTCATACGCAACACGACGATCCGGCGCGTCGGGTGCTCGTTCGCATCGCCGAGCCTGCCGATCCGTTCGACGACCCGAAGACCCTTCGTGATCACGCCGAGGATCGCGTACTCGGGTGGAAGCCCTGCATCGTCGCCGGTCACGATGAAAAACTGGCTCCCCGATGTGCCGGGAGGCTCCGGTCCGGACTTCGCCATCGCGACCACTCCCTTGGTGTAGAGGGCGTTGGCCGGGGGGACGTCGACCACTGTGTAACCAGGACCGCCCGTGCCGGTTGCGGTCGGATCGCCGCCCTGGATCACGAAGCCAGGGACGATCCGGTGGAAACGTGTGCCGTCGAAAAATCGCTTCCGCACCAGTGCCGCGAACGACGAAGTGGTACACGGCGAGTCCTCGACGTCGAGGCGGAACGAGAAGGCGCCGAGGTTGGTCAGGACGTAGACGGTGTGCAGCTTCGACGGATCGAGTAACCGGAAGCTGACCTTGCCGCTTTGCGTCGGGCACGTCTCCGCGTGTTGACTCTCTTTCGCGCCGCTGCCGGTGTCGCTGCCGCTACCGCTGTCGCTGCTGCCGCCTCCGCACGCGGCAAGCGCAAGGACCGCGAGCGCTACTAGCGGCAGCCGCGCAGCTCGTGCCACCGCGCTGTCACGTTGGCGATGTACCTGAGGAGGGCAGGAGGCGGCGCCGCCTCCGAGGGCGGGATCTATGGTGAGGGCTCGGCTATTCCGTCGAGTGCCCGGCGGACGAGTGCGCGCGCGATCTCGACCTTGTAGGCCGTGCCGGGAAGGGGTGTGGCGCCTTCGAGAGCCGCAGCTGAGTCGAGCGTCCAGGGGATGGGGGCGACCCCGGCCAGGGCAAGGCGAACCCCGTCCGCAAAGCGCGCGGCCGCGACTCCCACGAGCGGGAACGCCCACTTGCGACGGTCCATGGCCTTGAGATAGGTCGACGCTTCCGGTGCGGGCACGTCGAGCTCGAGAATCAGCTCGTCCGGCGCGAGAGTCGTGAGCGCGCGGTCCTGCTCGGTTGGGAGGCGATACAGATCGGCGATCGGCAGCTCCCGGCGCGACGTGCGCAGCGTTGTGCCGAGGGCCAGGAGTGCGGCAGCCGGATCCGAGGGGTGCGCGGAGGCGCACAGATCGTTGCCGAAGAAGGCGTGCTCACGGTGCGCTCCGTCCTTCGCGTGACAGCGGTCGCCTCCATGGAGGTAACAGGGGAAGGCGAGCCGCCAATACCAGCACCGCGTCGCCTGCAACAGATTGCCGCCGATCGTCCCCATCGAGCGCAGCTGGGGGGAGGCGGCCTGTGCGCATGCCTCGCGGAGCGCCTGCGGGATCTGGGGATCGACCTCGAGCTCTGCGAGCGTCGTGCCTGCGCCGATCCGTGTTCCCTCGATGCCGCGGGGGACGGCGTCGGCGACCTGGACGAGCGTCTCGGCCGTAACGAGCCCATCACGCAGGAGCGGGACGAGCTCAGTCCCGCCCGCAAGCGCCTTTGAACCGTTGCCGAGCGCCGCAGTCGCGGCCTCGACGGACTCAGGGCGCAGCAGTTCCAACAGGCTCGCGCTTCTTTGCTTCAGCCTCTCGCAGCGCGCGCAGCATTTCCTCCCGGCTGATCGGCAGCGATCGCACGTCCGCGCCGGTCGCGTCGCGAATTGCGTTGGCGATTGCGGCCGCGGTCGGGACGATCGGCGGTTCGCCGAGACCCTTCGAGCCGAGATTCGTCAGGTGTGGATCCGGCACGTCCACCAGGTCCGTGACGATCTCGGGCACGTCGGCGATGGTCGGCACCTTGTACGCGTCCAACGTGCGCGTGAGGATCGAGCCGGTCTCCGGGTCGACGATGCGCGCCTCGGACAGTGTGTGCCCGACGCCCTGGATGATCCCGCCCTCCACCTGGCTGGAGGCGCCGAGCTGGTTAATCACCCGCCCGACGTCGTGGATGGCGACGATCTTGTCCACCCGAACCTCGCCCGTCTCGACGTCCACGGCCACCTCCGCGACCTGGACCCCGAACGTGAGCACGCGCATCTTGTCCGGATTCGGGCCGCGTGCGCCCTTGCCCAGGATCTGGCCGTCCTCGAGCAGCTCGGTGATCTCCTCGAGCGGCCAGGAGCCGCCGTCAGCAGAGACGATCTGTCCGCCCTTGAGATCCAGCACGCGCTCCTCGAGGTGGAACCGCTGCGCCGCGATCTCGAGGAGTTGCCGCTTCGCATCTCCGGCCGCCGAGCGCACCGCCGGCCCCATCGATGGAATCGTCGACGAGCCGGCCGAGATCGAGGCGTACGGACCACGCGCCGAATCACCGAGCGAGACTTGAACGCGGTCGAGCGGCAGGCCAAGCTCTTCGGCCGCGATCTGCGCCATTGCCGTGCGCGAGCCCGTCCCGATGTCCTGCATGGCGGTCACAACCTGCGCGCGGGCGTCGGCTCCGATCCGGATCCACGCGTATGACGGCGGGCCGCCGCCGCCGTACCAGATCTGAGACGCGAGACCGATCCCGTGCTTCCAGGGGCCTTCGCTGCGAGCGCGTACCTCGTCCCGCCTCTCCCAGTGCGGCACGGCACGGCGGTAGCACTCTGCGAGGTTCTTCGAGGAGAACGGGCGATCGTCGATCCGGTCGGAGGCGGCGTAGTTGCGCCGGCGGAGCTCGAGTGGATCCATGCCGAGCTTGGCGGCCAACTCGTCGAGCAGGCACTCCAGTGCGAACGTTCCTTCGACGAAGCCCGGCGCGCGGAACGCCGCGTTGGGCGGCAGGTTCAGCTTCGCGGGGCGGTGCACTGTGCGCACGTTGTCGCACGCGTAGAGCATCTGCATCGGGCCGTCGGTGTCCGGCGACCAGCCCGAGAAGCCAACTGCATTGATGAAGTCGCCTCCGAGCGCGGTGAGGGTGCCGTCGGCTTTTGCTGCAGCGGTGAGTCGCTGGATCGTGGCGTTGCGGTTGCCCGTGGCGACGTTTTCCTCGCGACGTGTCAGTGCGCACTTCACAGGCCGGCCCGTTCGGCGCGCGAGCTCTGCGGCGAAGGACGTGTAGTCGCCTGGCCCATTCTTGGCACCGAAGCCTCCGCCCATCGCTTGACAGACGACGCGAACCTTGTCCGGAGGCAGGCCGAGCCGTTCCGCCATCGCCTCTCGAACGCCCCAGATGTACTGCGTCGAGATGTAGACGGTGATGCCGTCGTCTTCCCAGTGGCAGACGGACTGGTGAGTCTCGAGGGAGTTATGGAGGACGACCTGTGTTCGGTACTCGGCTTCGACGACCTCGTCGGCCTCCGCGACTCCCTGGTCGAAGTCGCCGCGCTCGTAGCTCTTCACATCCGAGACGTAGGACTCGCGGCGGACCGCCTCCTCGGGATCGAGCAGCGGCTCGAGCACCTCCCACTGGACGTCGATCTTCCCGACGGCGGCCCTGGCATCGCGAAGGGTCTCCGCGGCGACCGCGGCGACTGCATGGCCGACGTAACCCGGCTCGTCGGTGAGCTGCTCGAGGTCGTCCGGCCCGATGACTGCACGCACGCCCGGCGCTGAGCGCGCCTGCTCGAGATCGATGCTTGTGACGCGCGCGCGCGCGTGAGGGCTGCGCAGGACGGCCGCGTGCAGCATCCCGGGAAGCTGGAGGTCCGCCGTATAGGGCGCTTGACCCCGCGCCCGCTGAACGCCGTCCACGCGCGGGACCTCGCGCCCGACAATCTCGAGCGGCCCTTCCGGCCACTGCTCGAGCACGTCTTCCTCGACGACGATCCAGACGTCTTCGTAGCGGCCCTCGACTTCCTTCTCGGTGCGGATCAGTCGCGCCAAGTGGCGATCGCCTCCTCGATCTTGGGATAGGTGCCGCAGCGGCAAAGGTTTCCGGACATCGCGTGCCGGATCTCGTCCTTCGACGGGTTCGGGTTCGCCTCGACGAGCGCGGCCGCCGAAACGATCTGCCCCGGCGTGCAGAAGCCGCACTGGACGGCGTCCGCGCGCACGAATGCACTGATGAGCTCGTGGTCGCGCAGGCCTTCAATTGTCGTCACCTCGCGGCCGGACACGGTGTGGACGAGCGTGATGCAGGAGAGCGTCGGCACGCCGTCGAGCATCACTGTGCAGGTACCGCAGTGGCCCTCGCCACAGGCGACCTTCGTGCCGGTGAGCCCCAGGTCCTCACGGAGAACCTCGGCGAGGGAACGGCCGACGGGTGCGTCGACGGAATAGTCGTCCTCGTTGATCCGGAGCTCGAGCTCCATGACAGGGAGTCTACGGGCGGTCCGTCAGCGTACGGCGACTGGAAACGCGCGCCTCAAACCGGCGTGGTGACCGCCACGATGTCCGCGAGGTGGATCAGGCGGAAGGTCGCGCGTGTGTGTGCCATCCGGTCCCGTTCGTCCCCTTCCTCCGGCAACGTGCGCCACATGTCGTGGGCCGCTAGCAGCAACTCGCGAATCTGCTCCAGCTCGTCGCGGTGACCGTTCGACCGGTCATCGCAGGCGTTGAGCGCGAGCCCGAGGACGCCGACCCGGTCCTGCTGTCTCGTCCAGAGGAGAGGGGTCGCCATAGACAGGTACTGGTGGATCCGCGCGAAAGTCAGCGGCTGCTGGAACGTGTCTATTCCCTTCGGCGTCGACGGCTCCAGAGGCGGCTCGCCGTCCGCGATCCGGTCCGCGTTCGCGCAGAGCACGCCGCGCACCTCGCCCTCGTCCAGCTGCGCGAGGCGTGCTGTGCGGAGTGTGATGAGTAGTGAGGCGGGCTGCTGTCCGTATGGGTAATCCGAGGCGTAGAGGATCTGCTCGGGGCCCACGAGCCGGCAGAGGCCGAGCAGGTCCAGCGGGCTCCAGACCGAGGTGTCGAAGAAGACGCCGGCCTTCCCGCCGAGCCGGTTCGCGAGGGCTGCGAGGTCGGCGATCCCGGCGTGGGCGACGATCAGCTGCGCCTTGGGATAGCGGCCGACGACTCGGGCGAGGTCGTCCGCGATCGGCGGTAGCCCGCGTCCGCCGTGAATCAGGATCGGCACCTGCCGCTCCGCTGCGAGTGCGAAGATCGGCGAGAGCCGCTCGTCGTTGAGCAGGAACTTCTGCGCCCGGGGATGCAGCTTGATGCCTCGCGCGCCGAGGTCGAGGCAGCGCCTCGCCTCCCCGATCGGGTCCTCAGCGAGGTCGAGGCGGACGAACGGGATCAGCTTCCCGCCAGAGCGCGCGGCATACGCGAGCGTGCGGTTGTTGCCGGCCTGGAACCCCGGGTGGCGGTCCGGCTCGTCCAGGCAGAACACGAAACAGCGCGTGATCCCGTAGCTGTCCATCCCGCGGTCCAGGTCCTCGTAGATCCCCACCATCCCGTCGATGTCCGTGCCGAGATGCGTATGCGCGTCGAAGATGTCGGCTCCGTCCGGCAGCTCGCGCCGGAGCTCCTCGTCCCACTGCGCCATCAGCCTCTGCGCACGCTGCAGCGCGTCGTCCACGACTTGGAGTCTACGTTCGTCGTTAGGATCCGCGCCGTGCCCGACGTTTTCATCTACGGCGACACGGTTCGGTCGCCTGAGCTTCGCCACGAGGTGCCGTTGGCGATACCGGACCAGTTCCTGTACGTGGAGAAGGGCGATCGTCGCGCCGTCGTCATCCACTCACTTGAGATCCCGCGCGTGCGCGAGGCCGCGCCCAACCTGGAGATCGTTCCGATCGAGCAGCTCGGAGCCGATGAGCTCTACGCGGAGGGCAAGAAGGGCTGGGAGGTGGAGCTCGAGCTCGCACTCGGCGCCTGTCGCGAGTTCGGGATCGAGCAGGCGACGGTTCCGGCAACGTTTCCCGTCGCGCACGCGGATCACCTCCGCGCGAACGGGATCGAGGTGGTCGTCGATCGCGATCTCTTCGACAACCGCAGGCGCTCGAAGAACGAGACCGAGCTGCGGGGAATCCGAAATGCCCAGAAGGCATGCGAGGCTGCACTCGACCTCGCCCGCGACCTCCTGCGTCGCGCCGAAACCAATGGCGGCGGGCTCGAGGTCGACGGCCGGCCGCTCACCTGCGAGCGGATCAAGCGAGCGATCGAGGACGTCTTCGCCGATCACGACGTCGAGGGCGGCGACATGATCGTCTCCCACGGCCCGCAGACCGCGGTGGGTCACAACATGGGCTCAGGGCAGATCGCGTCGAACGAGCCGATTGTTTTCGACCTCTTTCCCAAGGACAAGCAGACGGGTTGCTACGCCGACATGACCCGGACGTACGTCGTCGGCGAGCCGTCAGACGAGCTCAAAGAGTGGTACCGGCTGGTGAAGGAGGCACTCGACACGTCGACCTCCGGCGTCAAGCCGGGCGTCAACGGACGCAAGTTGTACGAGGAGGTCTGCGAGCTCTTCCACCGCGCGGGCTTCCCGACGCAGCTGCACAAGCAGGCGGGCGACGTGCTGGAGGACGGCTTCTTCCACGGGCTCGGACACGGCGTCGGCCTCGAGGTGCACGAGCTCCCAAACATGGGCCGTGTCGGCCACGAGCTCGTTCCGGGTGACGTCGTCACGATCGAGCCCGGCCTCTACCGCTCGGGCTACGGCGGCCTGCGCCTCGAGGATCTCGTGCTGGTCACGAAGGACGGCTACGAGGTCATTACCGACTATCCGTACGACCTCAAGCCGTGACGAACACGATCGAGACGATGCAGCTCGAGGAGCGGCGCTACACGCCCGATCCCGAGTTCGCCCGGCAGGCGAACGCCCAGCCGGAGATCTACGAACGCGACTGGGAGGAGTTCTGGGAGACCGAGGGACGTAACCGCGTCACCTGGTTCGAGCCCTTTGAAGATCTGTACGAGTGGGAGCCCCCGTACGCGAAGTGGTACCTGGGCGGCAAGCTCAACGTCTGCTTCAACTGCGTCGACCGCCATGTCGAGGCCGGCAAGGGCGACCAGGTCGCGTACTACTGGGAGGGCGAACCCGAAGGGGAGCGGCGCGCGATCAGCTTCGCCGACCTCCAGCGCGATGTCGTCCGCTTCGCCAACGCTCTGAAGGAGCTCGGCGTGAAGAAGGGCACGCCGGTTGGGATCTACATGGGCATGGTCCCAGAGCTGCCGATCGCGATGCTCGCCTGCTCGCGGCTCGGAGCACCTCACACGGTCGTCTTCGGCGGCTTCTCGGCCGAGTCGCTATCCGACCGGCTCAACGACATGGAGTGCGAGCTTCTCATCACACAGGACGAGGGCTGGCGCGCAGGCAAGAAGGTGCCGCTCAAGCGGAACGCAGACGAGGCGCTGGCGCAGGCGCCGTCCGTGAAGCGCGTGGTCGTTCACCGCCGTACCGGAGATGACGTTCCTTTCGACGCGTCACGCGACACCTGGTGGGACGAGCTCGTCGAGGGAACGGACGACGATCCGGCGTCCTGTCCGTGCGAGCCGATGGACTCGGAGGATCTCCTCTACCTCCTCTACACCTCCGGCACGACCGCGAAGCCCAAGGGCATCGTCCACACGACCGCCGGCTACCTCGTCGGCGTCGCGACGACGCACCACTACATCTTCGACGTCAAGCCGGACTCGATCTACTGGTGTGCGGCCGACGTGGGTTGGGTCACGGGACACAGCTACATCGTGTATGGGCCTCTGTGCAACGCGACTACCGGGATCATCTACGAGGGCGTCCCGAACTATCCGGATCCCGAGCGCTGGTGGCAGATCATCGAGCGCTACAAGGTGGACATCCTCTATACGGCGCCGACTGCGATTCGCTCGCACATGAAGTGGGGCCCGGAGCACGCGGAGCGTCACGACCTCTCCTCGCTCCGGCTGCTCGGCACGGTCGGCGAGCCGATCAATCCGGAGGCGTGGGTCTGGTATCGCGAGCACATCGGCGCCGATCGGACGCCCGTCGTCGACACGTGGTGGCAGACCGAGACGGGGATGATCCTGATCACGCCCCTGCCGGGCGTGACGACGCTGAAGCCCGGCTCGGCGACGAAGCCGTTTCCAGGAGTCGAGGCTGCGGTCTACAGCGAGAGCGGTGAGGAGGTCGGGCCGGGCGGCGGCGGCTATCTCGTGCTGAAGCGTCCGTGGCCGGCCATGTTGCGCGGGATCTACAAGGACGACGCGCGTTACCGTGAGACGTACTGGTCGAAGTACGGGGACGTCTACTTTGCCGGCGACGGTGCGCGTATCGACGAGGACGGCGACTTCTGGTTGCTTGGGCGCGTGGACGACGTGATGAACGTCTCTGGCCATCGCATCTCGACGATCGAGGTGGAAAGTGCGCTGGTCGATCATCGGAAGGTTGCCGAGGCCGCGGTGTGCGGGCGGAAGGACGAGCGCACGGGCCAGGCGATCGTCGCGTACGTCACGCTCAAGGGCGGCGACGAGGGCTCGCTCGAGATGCTCGAGGAGCTGCGCAACCACGTCGGCAAGAAGATCGGCCCGATCGCGAAGCCCGCCAACATCGTCTTCACCCCTGAGCTGCCGAAGACGCGCAGCGGCAAGATCATGCGCCGCCTGCTCCGCGACGTGGCCGAGAACCGCACGCTCGGCGACACGACGACCCTCGCCGATCCGATGGTTGTCGAGGAGATCAAGGAGCGTGCGACGACAGAGACCAGCGAGGACTAGCTTCCTCGTCGCGCTGGCTGCGCTGCTTGCGGCGGCGCCGGCGTTCTCCGGAGTCGAGCAGCCCCTCGCTCGAGCACGAGCCACGCTCTCGCTCCCTTGGAGCTCGGAGGGGATGCAGGCACGCTACGGCGCCGGCCGTGCGCTGGAGATCGCGCTGTACGGAGCCCGCCGCGGTTGCGCCGTGCAGCTGTCGCTTGCGCGGGGGCTCGTACGGTGGGCCGAGGGCTACGACAGGGCCGACGGCCGGCTGAGGGGAGCTGGCCGGGAGCAGGCCCTGACGGCGGCCGGGCACCTCTCGGAAAGGTGCGGGAGCACGAAGCTCGCGCCGTCGCGGCGACCACTGCGGGGGCTACCTGCGCTCGTTGCCTCGACGCCGCCGCGGTTCTCCGACGAAGCGCTCGACCGGAGACTTGACGCCCTCGGGAGAGCATTCAACGGGTATGCGGCGATCTGGGTGCATGACCTCGTTCGCGGCACGACGGCAGGGTGGAACGTCGATGCACGGTTCCCCGCTGCCTCGACGGTGAAGCTCGGCCTGATGCTGGCCGGGCTGCAGCGCTTGCGCCACCCGGAACGGTCCTCGCTCGACTATGACCTCCGCGCGATGATCGGCTGGTCCTCGAACCTCGC
>WNGF01000578.1_pt1 | contig 55369 bp, 51 predicted proteins | sample 5400641 | NCBI WGS metagenome assembly WNGF01 (sample SAMN13153371, study PRJNA577476) | soil metagenome | isolation source: 80 cm soil or saprolite under grassland replicate 2 | place: USA:California | collected 2016-06-15
ACCGGAACCGGGCAAACCCACCCCGGTGCTGCCCCAGGTACGTCCCGTTGACCCACACGTCGGTGACCGTGTTGGCCCCGGCGAACTGCAGCCACAGCTTCCTCCCCGCGAAGCTCGCCGGCGGCGTGTAGTGCCGGCGGTACCACCCCACCCCCCGGTAGTAGTTGTCGCCGCCGTCCTCACCGTCGCGGGCGTTCCAGGTGTGCGGCACCGTGACCGCCGCCCAGGCCGAGTCGTCGAAGCCGGGGTTCTGCGCGCCGGTCGCATCGGCCTTGAGGAACCGCCAACCGGTGTTGAGGTCCACCCGCTGCCGAGCGGCGGGCGGCGTGAAGGTGGCTGCCTCGGCGGTGGACAGCACGAGGAACGACCCGGTCACCGCGAGCGCGAGACAGGTGCCGAAGGCGATGGCGAGGCGGCGGGCGCTTCGGGGCACGGTGGCCTCCGCAGGGTAAGAGGTGGCGGCATGGGGCCTGGCGGAGACCCCGTCAGGATTGAACACGGTCGCTCGCGGCTGCACAAGATAGCCCATCGCCGATCTGTCGTTGTCGGTACACCGATCATCCTCGGTAAATATTGACAGTGAACGATTTGGTCTGTACCGTCCGGCCAAACTGAAAAGATTGTTAACAATCTGAGGAAGCTTCGGCAAGACCGCCCGAGCTCGCGTGTGGGCGAGGAAGGAGGCCAGGGACCTATGCGAACTCGTAGGAAGGTCACGGTGGCGGCCACCGCGACGGTGCTCGCTGCGTACGGGGTGGCGCTCACCTTCGCCGCACCATCCGCCTCGGCCGCGCCGGTCTTCGCGGTCACCCCGTACGTGGACATGACGAACAACGCCGAAGGCATGCTCGACACGGCGATCCGCACCGCGGGCGTGAACAGCTACACCGCCTCGTTCATCACCGGCGTCGGGTGCACGCCCATCTGGGGCGACGGCCAGAACATCAACGTGTCCGAGGTCAGCGCGAAGATTGCGCGCGCCGAGCGCGCCGGCGCGAGGACCATCATCGCCTTCGGGGGTGCCGCCGGCGCCGAGCTCGCCCAGTCCTGCACGAGCACGGCGTCGCTCACCCGGGCATACCAGAGCGTGATCGACAAGTACCACGTCACCCACCTCGACTTCGACATCGAGGGCGCCGCGATCGCCGACACCGGCTCCATCAACCGCCGGTACCAGGCCATCAACGCCCTGCTGGCGCGCAACCGCGGCTTGGTCATCTCGGTGACCATCCCGGTGCTCGAGAACGGGCCGGACTTCTTCGGTGAGGCGTTCCTGCGAGCCGCCCGCACCAACGGCACCCGCATCTCGATCGTCAACGCGATGGCGATGGACTACGGGCACCCGGTCAGCAACATGGGCGCCGCCGCGGTGAGCGCCGCCCGCGGTACCCTCGCCGCGGCTCGGCGGGCGGGCCTCAACTTCAGCCTCCGCAACATCGGCATCACGCCGATGATCGGCCAGAACGACACGCCTCGGGAGATCTTCACCCTGGCCAACGCGAGTACGGTGATCAGCTTCGCCAACGGCAACGGCATCGGGCGGTTGGCCTTCTGGTCGATCAACCGGGACCAGGCCTGCGCCGGTGGCCCCGGCGGTCCGGCCTCGCCGATCTGTTCCAGCATTCGCCAGAGCAGCCTGCAGTTCACGAGGATGTTCACCGGCTTCCGTGGCAGCCCGCCGCCGCCACCGCCGCCACCGCCGCCGGCCCCAACGGGCACGTCCCCGCCGCCTCCGCCGCCGCCACCACCCCCGCCGCCGCCTTCGGGCAGCACATGGGCACCCGGCGTGCACTACGCGATCGGCGCGGTCGTGACATTCCAGGGCGCGCGGTTCCGGTGCATCCAGGCGCACACGTCGCAGGTCGGATGGGAGCCGCCGATCGTGCCGGCGCTCTGGCAGCGCCTGTAGACCCGTCAGTCGGTGACGCGCGACGCGGCTCGCCCGTCGTACAGGTACCGTCCGCCGTCAACGAACGTGACCGTGGCATGCCTTCCGTCCTCGGGCTCCGCCGCGATGAACGTGCCGCCGGCCAGCGGGACGTAACGGTCGGTCTTCGTAGGCATGCCAGCCTGCGCGGCAAGTCCCTGTGGCGTGGCCGTGATGTCGACGCCTCCGTCGGCCAGGGCCACGTCATAGGTGACCATCGGGTAGGCGTAGCGACCGGCGTACGCCTGCGGGATGGGCACGGCGGATCTCGCGGGCTCGCTTGGCGGGACCGGTCGCAGCGGTACCGTCACGCCGGTCAGCTCACCGACGATCGGGTCGAGCAGGTCGTCGAAGAACGCGGGAGCGGCTCCCCCGTTCGCGGTCGCCGCGACGACCAGCTGGTGGTCCGGCATGACCCGCCACATCGCGGACTGGCCCAACGTCCCGCCGTCGTGGCCGATGGCCGGTGTGCCGTCCCAGTCGAACAGCATGAACCCGAGACCCCAGTGGCCGGCCCCGCGCAGCGGTACGCCAGGCAACGCAACCTGCGGCGACCGCATGGCCGCGATGGCGTCGCCGGACAGCAGCCGTACGCCGTCCGCGGCGACGCCGCTGGCCAGGAACATCCGGCCGAACCGGACCAGGTCCCGGGGTGCCGCGCAGGGCGTGGCGCCGGCCGGCGCGTTGGATCGCGGCATCTGCCACCGCGGAAACACGGTGTACTCGTCGGAACCGGCTTGCTTGATGTGCCCGGCGGCGGCCCGGAACAGGATCGCCTCCTCGGCCAGCAGCGCCATGTGCTGCGCCCCGAGCGGCTCGATGAGCCGTTCCCGCAGCACCGACTCCCAGGTGCCGCCCCGCAGCCGGGAGACCAGGGCGCCCAGGACGCAGAATCCGGCGTTGCAGTACGAGAACATCGCCCCCGGCGGGTGCACCTGGCTGGCATTGCCGGGCAGGTAGGCGAGGAACCGGTCGAGCGCGTCGTCGCCGCGGCCGGTGTCCTCGAACAGGTCGCCGTCGAAGCCGCCGGTGTGCGACAGCAGCTGCCGGACCGTCACCGTCTCGGTCGCCTCCGGGTCGACGACCGCGAACCCGGGAAGGTACCGCCGCACCGGCTGGTCCAGCTCGACCAGGCCCTCGTCGACAAGCTGCATGACCAGCGCCGTGGTCCACACCTTGGTCACCGACCCGATCTGGAACACGCTCTCCGGCGTGGTCGCCACCCCGGTGTTGCGGTTGACCACCCCGGTCGCCGCCTCGGCCAGCTCGCTCTCGTACCCGACCGCCACGACGGCGCCCGGAACATCGTGACGGCGGGCCGCCTCGTCAAGGCGGGTCTGCAAGTCAGGCAGCAGTGTCATGAGTCCTCCTGGTCGACGGGTGCGTTACCTCATAGATACACCTTTCGCGGAAACACGGCGGGTGCCCCGGTGACCAGATCGAGGAACAGCAGACCGGAACGACCGGATAGGGTCGCCGCATGACGGAGGCGGACGTGGTGGAGGTCGTGTTCCTCGATGCCGACACCAACGAGATGATCGGCCGAAGCGTGCTGCCTGCCGAGCAGCTCCCGGACAGCTTCGAGCCGGACACCACAGTCCAGATCGGCGACTCGACGTGGTCGGTCGAGCGGGCCGAACCGCCGACCGCGGCACGATTTCGTCCGGCAAGGAAGCTGACGTTGTCACTGCGCCGCGTCCACCTCGTTCCGGCGCGCGACATCCTGTACTCACTGCCGACGATCTGTGATCTCCTGCCGTCAGTGGGCGACGCGCGACACGACGACGGCCGGTTCGAGATGCTCGAAGACGACTGGCGGCAGGTAGAGATGGCTCATGCCGACCTCACCGACGTGGTGGAGGCACAGCTGCGCGCCATACGCGCCATCTACGACGAGCACACCCACCGCGGCGAGGACGGCCGGGCGTACGGCTTCGACGCCATCCACGTACGCAGCGAGCCAACCGACCCGCTTCCCGAGCCGGTATCGCTGCGACGGCTGCTGAGCTTGCTACCACCAACCGATCTCGCCCTCAGCGGCGTCGGCTTCCGCGGCCAGGCCGGCGTCGTACCGGGCTCGTTCGCGGTGACCGTCGCACCGGTGGTCCTCTACGGCCTGGCTGACGACGACACGGTAAAGGTGCTCGGCCTGTACACCGAACCGGGTCCGGCGTCAGACCGCACGGCGGAGCTTGTCGCCTCCCTGCAACAGGTCATGCGCTCGTTCGACCTGGTGCTGGTTGACTGGTGCCGCTGCGCGATCGTCGATGCTGCGGCACTCGGCGACTACCTGTCCGCCGTTCTCACAGCGGACGAAGACTGACTCAGCCCGGCGTGGCAAGACGCGATCCAGCGCCGACAGTAGGCATGCCCCGCGGTGGGCCTCCGTTCCCGTTGTCCATCTCGACGACGGCCTGCGAGAACTGGGCGTGGTACAGCCGGTAGTAGGCGCCTTCGGCGGCGAGCAGCTCGTCGTGGGTACCCCGCTCGACGATGCGACCCTCCTCCATCACGAGGATGAGGTCGGCGTCGCGGATCGTCGACAGGCGGTGGGCGATCACGAAGCTGGTCCGGTCCGACCGCAGCGCCGCCATTGCCCGTTGCAGCAACACCTCGGTACGGGTGTCCACCGAGCTGGTCGCCTCGTCAAGGATCAGCAGCGACGGATCGGCGAGGAACGCACGGGCGATGGTGATCAGCTGTTTCTCGCCCGCGCTGACGTTGCTGCCCTCCTCGTTGATGACGGTGTCGTATCCGTCCGGCAGGCTCTGGACGAAGCGGTCCACGAAGGTGGCCTGCGCCGCCGCCCGGATCTCCTCCTCGGTCGCCGCCGGGCTGCCGTAGGCGATGTTGTCCCGGATCGTGCCGCCGAACAACCAGGTGTCCTGAAGCACCATGCCGATGCTGCTGCGCAACGCGTCCCGGTGCATCGTGCTGATGTCGACTCCGTCAAGCGTGATCCGGCCAGCGTCCAGCTCGTAGAACCGCATGATGAGGTTGACCAGTGTGGTCTTCCCGGCACCGGTAGGACCCACGATGGCGATGGTGTGTCCCGGCTCGGCCACCAGCGACAGGTCGTCGATCAACGGCTGGTCCGGGTGGTACCGGAACGACACGTGCTCGAACTCCACCCGGCCACGAGCGTTGGTGGCCCGCGCCGGCTTGGCCGGCTCGGGTGTCTGCTCCTCGGCGTCGAGGAGGTCGAAGACCCGCTCCGCCGAGGCGACTCCCGACTGCAACAGGTTCGCCATCGACGCCACCTGGGTCAGCGGCATGGTGAACTGTCGCGAGTACTGGATGAACGCCTGCACGTCGCCCAGGCTCATCGAGCCGGACGCCACCCGCAGGCCGCCCACGACCGCGATCGCGACGTAGCTCAGGTTCCCGATGAACATCATCGACGGCATGATGATGCCCGAGACGAACTGCGCTCCGAAGCTGGCTTTGAACAGCTCCTCGTTCTTCGCGGCGAACGTCGCCTCGACCTCCCGGTGCCGCCCGAACACCTTGACCAGCTCGTGCCCGGTGAACGCCTCCTCGATCTGGGCGTTCAGCGCGCCGGTGTGCATCCACTGCGCGACGAACTGCTTCTGCGAACGCTTGGCGATCCGCTGCGTGACCACCACCGACAGCGGCACCGCCACCAGGGCGATGGCGGCGAGCAAGGGCGAGATCACGATCATCATCACGAGTACGCCGATGACCGTGAGCAGTGAGGTGAGCAGCTGGCTCAGCGTCTGCTGCATGCTTTGTGCGACGTTGTCGATGTCGTTGGTCACCCGGCTGAGCAGCTCCCCGCGGGGTTGCCGGTCGAAGTAGGGCAGCGGCAACCGGTTGAGCTTGTCCTCGACATCGGCCCGCAGCCCCAGAATCATCCGCTGGACCACGCCGGTGAGCACGTAGCCCTGGAGCCAGGCCAGGACGCTGGCGCAGACGTAGACGGCCAGCGCCAGCACCAGGACCCGCGCGAGCCGGGAAAAGTCAACGCCCATCCCGGGTACGACGTCCATCCGCGCCAGCAAGTCGGCGAAGCGGCCGTTGCCGGTTCGCCTGGCCTGCTCGACGGCCTGGTCCAGCGTGAGCCCCGGCGGGATGCGCTTGCCGATGACGCCGGCGAAGATGATGTCGGTGGCGCGCCCGAGAATCTTCGGCCCGGTGACGGCCAGCGTGACGCTCACCAGGGCCAGGCCGATGACCAGGGCCAGCTGCGGCCGGTACGGGCTCAGCCTGCCGATCAGCCGCTTGGCCGAAGGGCCGAACCGCATCGCCTTCTCGGCGGGCATGCCCGCGCTCATCCACTGTGGACCGGAACCCCGCATCCGCCCAGCCGCGGGCAGTCGGGCGGGCAGTACCTTGGCCGGCCTCGCGCCCCGTTCGGGCCCAGTCATGCCGCCCTACCCTCAAAAACCGGCGGCAAATTCGCGCTCCGCTTCGCTCCGCGACTCATGCCGCCACCTCCACCGTAAGCTGCGACTCGACGATCTCCCGGTACGTGGGGCAGCTGTCCAGCAGCTCGGCATGCCGCCCGATGCCGACGATCGCGCCGTTCTCGAGGACGATGATCTGATCGGCGTCGATGATCGTGGAAACCCGCTGGCCCACGATGATGGTTGTGGCGTCGGCGGTGATTGGCCGCAGGGCCGCGCGCAGCCGAGCGTCGGTGCCGAGGTCGAGGGAGGAGAACGAGTCGTCGAACAGATAGATCTCCGGGCGGCGTACGAGCGCGCGGGCGATGGCGAGCCGTTGGCGCTGGCCGCCTGAGACGTTCGTGCCGCCCTGGCTGATCGGAGCCTCCAGGCCGCCCGGCATCGCCTCGACGAAGTCGCGCGCCTGGGCGATCTCCAGGTGCTCCCAAAGCTCCTCGTCGGTGGCGTCCGGGTTGCCGTAGCGGAGGTTGCTGGCGACCGTACCGGTGAAGAGGTACGGCTTCTGCGGCACGATGCCGATCCGGCTCCACAGCACCTCCGGGTCGAGCTGCCGGATGTCCACGCCGTCCACGAGAACCGCGCCGCCGGTGACGTCGAACAGTCTGGGTACCAGCGACAGCAGCGTCGTCTTGCCGGCACCGGTACTGCCGATGATGGCGGTCGTCTGGCCGGCCGTCGCACGGAACGACACGTCGTGCAGGACCGGCTCGGCCGCGCCCGGGTACTGGAACGCGACGTTGCGCATCTCCAGCTCACCCCGGCCGGACACCTCGGTAACGGGGTTGGCCGGTGTCGTCACCGAGGTCTCGGTATCGAGCACCTCGACGATCCGCTCGGCCGACACCGCCGCGCGCGGCACCATGATGAGCATGAACGTCGCCATCATCACCGACATCAGGATCTGCATGAGGTACATCAGGAACGCCGTCAGCGCGCCGACCTGGATCTGCCCGGCGTCGACCCGGGCAGCCCCGAACCACAGCACGGCGACGCTGGAGGCGTTGACCACCAGCAGCACGAGCGGGAAGAACAGGGCCGTCAGCCGGCCCACCCGCAGGGCGGTATCGGTGAGGTTGGCGTTCGCCCTGCCGAACCGGTCGGTCTCGTAGGGCTCGCGGACGAATGCCCGTACCACGCGCACCCCGGCGATCTGCTCGCGGAGAACCCGGTTCACGATGTCGATGCGCGTCTGCATCAACCGGAACTGCGGCACCATCCGCCGGATGATCAGACCGATGGCCGTGACGAGCACCGGGACGCTCAGCAGCATCAACCAGGAGAGCCCGACATCCTGGCGTAACGCCATGATGACGCCACCAATGCACATGATCGGCGCGGCGACCATGATGGTGCAGGTCAACACGACGAGCATCTGGACCTGCTGGACGTCGTTGGTGTTGCGGGTGATCAGCGACGGGGCGCCGAACCGCGCGACCTCCCGGCCGGAGAGCTCGCCCACCTGCCGGAACAGCGCCGCCCGGACGTCTCGACCGAAGCTCATCGCGGTACGAGCGCCGAAGTAGACCGCAACGATCGAGCAGGCGATCTGTACGCCCGAGACCAGCAGCATCCATCCCCCGATACGGACGATGTAGCCGGTGTCCCCGCGCGCGATGCCCTTGTCGATGATGTCGGCGTTGAGGCTGGGCAGGTACAGCGAAGCCATGGTGCCGACCAGCTGCAGCGCGACCACAGCGGTGAGCGGTCGAACGTACGGGCGCAGGTAGCTGCGCACCAGTCTCATGAGCATCGGTCGTCCCCCGTTCCGGTCTCGTGAGGGTGGTTGCGATGGCGGAGCACGCCGTCCAGCAGGACGGAGACAATCTGCTCCGGGGTGAGCAGGCGACCTTCGGTGATCATGTAATGGGAACCGGAGAACGTCAGCAGCCGCAGGAGGCGCGCGACCTCCGGGACCGGGCAGCGGAACCGGCGCCGGTCGGGCTCCAGCACGCGTCCGATCGCGTGGTAGATCAGCTCGTTCGTCGGGCGTACCCGGGCCAGATGCGCGTCGATGTCGTCGGGCGGGGAGTGCAGGCCGACGGCGGTGAGCAGGTTGATGATGCCGATCAGCCGGCGCTGCAGGATCTCGGTGAGCCGCAGGAGGCGCTCCCGTAGGGGCGCGGTGAGGTCGATGCGGTCGATCTCGGCCAGCAGCGGACCCGGGTCCAACGCCGTGGCCACCGCGGCCCGGATCAGCGCCTCCTTGTCGGTGAAGACGCGGAAGATGGTGCCTTCGGCCACGCCGGCCGCGTCGGCGATCTGCCGCGTGGTCACCCTCGTTCCGTGCTCGGCGACCAGGGGCAGCGTGGCGGCGATGATCGTCGCTCGGCGCTCGTCCGGCGGCAAGGGCCGCGCTCGGCCGGCGCCCTGCCCACATCGCAGGTCGCCTGATGCCGGCGACCGGCCGGGCACCGAAGGAGTCACGGCGTCGAGGCTAACTGAGTGAGCGGCTCACTCACAACCCCGCCCCGTTACGCCACGAGCAGAGCGACCTCGTCCTCGGGATCTCCGACGCTCGTGACAGAGGTCGCCCGCCGGACGAACTCCTTGCCCGGCGGCCACACTGCCACATGCTGGTCGCCCGTCGGGTCGTAGCGAACGAACGCGACACTGTCAATGTCGATCCGGAACAGGTGGAAGCGCCCTGGCGTCGGGTTCCAGCCCAGGTTCGCGGCGACCGCGGCGGCGTACCGGCGTTGCACGGTTGGGTCATGCTCGATCCGGGCTGTGCCGCGGACCTTGAACTCGGCCTCCGGTTCATCGGGACCGCTGACAATGCTGTGCAGGAGTACGCGTGGGTCGCGCTCCTCGATCTCAGACCAGCGCATCGGCACCTCCGGGTCCGCTAGCTGAGGCATCGCATCTCTGCCCTCCGCCCCATGTCTACCGCCCGGCACCGACATCTCCGCCACGGTCCGGCGGCGGTCAAGGCCGGGACTCCACCGGACGCAGCTCCAGGTACGAAATGGCCGGCATCGGCAGGGTGAGGTCAAGCAGCACCGTCGCGTCCCTGGCGAGGAGCTGTTGCTGGGGGCCGTACGCCTCCAGGGTGTTCCGGGATCGCAGGAGCCGCCATTGGTCCTCATCTGGCCAGTCGCCGCCGCCCAGCTCCTCCCACACGGCCCGCACGTTCGAGTGGTCGCGGTCCACGCGCCAGTGGCTCAGCCGGTACCTGGGCTCGGCCAGCCCCGCGATCTCCAGCCTGACCTGTCGATCGAGCGCCGGAGCGCCGGCCGCCTTGGACTGGTCGAGGGTTGCGTTCCAGATCAGGATCGCGACCCGGCCGTCGTCGTCGCGGGTGGCCAGGGCCTCCACAAGACCGTCCGCGCCGTCGCCGTCGAGGCTCACGGCGAGCCGCTCCCGACCGAGCCGTTCCAGGAGGTACAGGGCCCAGTACCGCGGTTTGCGGAGGTTGCCGACGGTGAGCAGCCCGAAGCCGCCGTGGAACAGCCGTGGCGGCCGGCCGAGCTCCTCGAAGTGGTCGGAGGCCACCCAGTACGACAGCGCGTCCACCCGACCCGCCGCCGACCGCATCCCCCGCAACAGGAAGGCCGCGGCGAACACGTCATCGCTGACCGACGCGAAATGCGTTGGCGTGGCGCCCCACTCGGTCCACAGGATGCGCAGATCCGGGCGTCCGTGCCGGACGCACAGCGGTCGCAGGTCGAGCGGAGGGCTGCCGTACGTGTGGGTGGACACGAAGTCGATCAGGGCACCGGACTGCTTGACGTGCGCGAGCAGGTCCCCCACCCAGCCGGCCGCAGCCGAGGCGGGGCCGCCCACGACGAGCTCCGGGTGTACCTCCTTGACCGCGCGGGCGGTCACGTCGTACATCCGCAGGTACTCCGCCCGGTTGGCGGACCAGAACACCTCGAGGTTGGCTTCGTTCCACACCTCGAACGGCCACTGCCGGACCTCGTCCAGCCCGTACCGCGCGACCAGGTGCCTGACCAGGTTGCCGACCAGGTCCGCCCAGCGGTCCCAGTCCTTGGGTGGTGAGACCACCGCGAGGTACGCGAAGACCGTCTTCGACGGGTCGGCGGCCAGATCGCGTGGCATGAACGACAGCTCGACAACCGGCCGCAGGCCGAGCGCGAGCACGCGGTCGTACACCTCGTCGACCCGGCTGAAGTCGTACACCGGCTCGCCGTCGACCTCCCGGTAGACCCCGAGGTCGTCGCACAGGATCGCGTGGGCGCGTACCGCGCGGACGCCGAGCTCAGCGCGCGCTGTGCGCAGCGCCTCGGTCAGCTCCGCGCCGATCGGCCGGCCGCCCGTGGTATCGCTGGACAGCAGGTGGCTCAGGTGCTCCGACCCGATCATCGGCTGCCACGGGCGGGGCAGTGTCCCAAGTGGACGGCCGGCGTCCACGCGTACCGCGACTGCGGCGCTGCCGGTGGCGGGCGCCACCGCGGCTACAGGTGCACTCAGCGGGCCGACCTCGTCGATGTCGGCGAGTGCGGCCACCGCGTACTGGTACGTGCGACCCGGCTCGCCGGTCGTGTCGGCGTACGGCGGATGCGGCACGGCGAGCACGTCACCACCGAAGTGGTCCAGCGGTCGCAACGGACCGCCGGCGCCGTCGTCACGGTGGACCAGGTAACCGATCGCGCCGTCGACCGGCGCCCAGTCGAGGGTGACGTGCGCCTGCCCGGTCGTGACGGCGACGTGGTTCGGGGCGGGCAGCATGGTGGCAGACCTTTCTGGCAAGCGCGGTGGCGCCGCCGCCGCGCGGCGGCGCCACCGGACGGCTACCGAACCTAGTCGTTCACTGGCGAGCCGGGACGGAGAACTCCTCCATGGCGATGACCGGCCGCAGCAGCCGTTCAGGCCCACCCCGGCTGAAGGCGTCACGCAGCACGTCGCCGCCGTACAGGTTGCCCAGCGCTGCCATCACCATGCCCTGATCCAAGGCGAGGTACCGCTTCGCGACCTTGCCGGTGCGGACCGCGACCGAGTCGTAGAACCCGCCCGGCCCGTAGATGTCGAACTGGCTGCGCAGGTTGGCCAGCTCGACGAGGGCCTCCGCCGGCGCGTACCGCAGGGCCAGGAACACCGCGTGCGGCGTCACGACGCCGTCGCCGTACGACGTGGGTGGCGGCTGCGGAGCGCGGCCCGGGCAGTCGTCGAAGCCATAGTCCACTGTGGTGCGTTGCTCGTCACTGGTGTAGCCGCTCGGGTCCAGGCCCATCGGGTCCACGCCGTACTCGCGGTACTCCGCATAGGGGTCCGAGGCCGGCGAGAAGCCCCAGTGGCCGTACCCGGCTTCGCGCAGCCCGTGCTCGATCTGGCCGCGCACGTAGACCGGGTGGTTGCGAGCCCAGCTCTGGGTGCCCCAGACCTCCTCGGGCACGAACATGTTCGGCATGAGCGCTTCGAACATGTCGCCACCCCAGGTCGGCACGAACTGCAGGCCGCGGTAGCGGTACGCGCCCTCGAACACGGTCACGCCCAGGTACTGCCGGTCCTGCCCGACCGGCAGCATCTCCTGCCACGACCAGTCACAGGTCGGCGGGAAGGTGCGCCACGGTGCGAAGTAGTGGGCCGGTGGGACCTGTCCCAGCGCGATGGCCACATAGCTGATCATGCGGGTCTCGCTGTTGAACGCCCCGTACGTGTGGCAGGTGTAGTAGACGTCCGGTCCACGGTGCAGGTAGTTGCCCTTGATGGAGCAGCCCGGCGGCGGCTCGACCCAGAACCCGCCGCGCATCAGCCCGACCGGTACGTCCGGCCCGCGGGCCGCCGGGTCGTAGTAGAAGCTGAAGTCCATCGCGGCGAGCAACGGGTCGGCCTGGTGCCGCAGCTGTGGCACGGCGTTGTGCACGATCATCAACGCGGTGGCCAGCCAGGCATTGTCCACACTGGACACGAATGGCAGGACCGGTGCGCCGCTGGGCGGCCAGACCCGCAGCAGCTGCAGCGTCTTCGGGTCGTACCAGTTGTAGTACATGCCGGAGTCGGCGTGCCGCTCCAGCTGGGCGAGCGAACCAAGGGTCGTCCGGATCCGGTCAACCTGCTCCGTTTCACCGATCACGTGGAGCTTGCGCGCGACGATGGTGGACCAGATGTACGAGCCGATGTTCGTCGGCGAGGTGTACCTCGCCCGGGTCGCCGGGTTGAGGTCACCGTTGATGTTGTCGGCGGGTAACCCGGTCGCCGGCTCCACCATGGCGGTAAAGGAACGCCAGGTGTCGGTGACCCACTGCACCGCCGCGGGGGGCGCGGGCGCGGATGCGGCGGCGACCCCGGAGCCCGACATCACCAATGCCAGCGCGAGCGCCCCTGCCCCCGCGAGGGCGAGGCGCGACTGTCGAGTCATGACTACCTCACTTCAGGCCGGTGGTGGCGATACCGCGGACGAAGTGGCGCTGCAGGACGACGAAGACGATCAGTACCGGAAGCACCACCACGACCGAGCCGGCGAGCAACAGCCCGTAGCGCGTCTGGTTCTGCCCGACGCTGTACAGGGCCAGGGCGACCGGCAGCGTGTACTTGTCCTCGGTCGTCGCCACCACCAGCGGCCACAGGAAGTTGTTCCACGACCCGAGGAACGTGAGGATGCCGAGGGTGGCCAGCGCCGGTCCACACAGCGGCAGCACGATCTGCAGGAAGATGCGTAGCTCGCCAGCGCCGTCCACGCGGGCCGACTCAAGAAGGTCGTCCGGGATGGACAGGATGAACTGCCGCATGAAGAACACGCCGAACGCGCCGGCGAGGAACGGCAGCACCAGCCCGGCATACGTGTTGACCAGGTGGAGGTTGCTCACGAGGACGAACAGCGGGACGAAGGTCACCATGCCGGGCACCATGACGGTGCCGAGCACGAGGCCGAACAGCGCGCGGCGGCCGGGAAACGGCAGCTTCGCCAGCGCGTACCCGACCGCGGAGCAGAAGACCAGGTTCCCGAGGGTGACCAGCCCAGCCACGATCGCCGAGTTGCGGAAGTACTTGGGAAAGTCCAGCCGGGCGAACAGCTCGTGGTAGTTGGCCAGGGTCGGGTGCTGCGGCCACCAGGTTGGCGGCACCAGCCGTACCTCTCCTTCGGTCTTGAACGACGACATCAGCATCCACAGGAACGGGCCGACCATGACGAGCAGCCCGGCCACCAGCACCGCGTACAGCAGGATGGTGGCCACCAGGTCGCGGGGCCGGCGGGTGCGGCGAGGCGCCACCGCGACCCCGGCCGTCGGTGCCGGGCGGGTGGGAGCGGCGACAGGAACACTCATCGGGTCACCTCACGTCTCCTGGCGGAGGAACCGGAACCAGACGACGGACAGCAGCACGATCGCCAGGAACAGCACGTAGCTCATCGCCGACGCGTAGCCATAGTTGCCAAACCCGAACTGGTTGTAGATGTGGTACGACACCGACAGCGTCGCGCCGAGCGGGCCGCCACGGGTCATCACGAACGGCTCCTCGAAGAACTGCAAGTAGCCGATGGTGGTGATGACCCCGACGAACAGCATGGTGGGACGCAACATGGGCAGCGTCACGTAACGGAACTGGTTCCACCGGCTCGCCCCGTCGATGCGGGCCGCCTCGTAGAGGTGCTGCGGGATGGCCTGCAGGCCGGCGAGGAAGATGACCATCTGGAACCCGAGGTTGCGCCAGGCCGCCATGACGATCAGCGACGGCAGCGCGAGCCGGGTGCTGCCCAACCAGTTCGGCCCGGACATGTTGACCAGCCGCAGCAGGCTGTTGACCAGACCGGAGTCCGGTTGCAGCAGGAACCGCCAGACCACGGCGATCGCCACGATGCTGGTGACGACCGGCAGGTAGTAGCCGACCCGGAACAGGGCGCGGAAGCGGACCAGCGCCGAGTTGAGCCCGACCGCGGCGGCCAGCCCGGCCACCATCGTGAGTGGAACGCCGAGCACCACGAAGATCGCCGTGTTGCCGGCCGCTTTGATGAACAGCTCGTCGCGCAGCAGCCGGGTGAAGTTGCCCAGCCCCAGGAAGTCCACCGCGAGCGGGTTGCGCAGGTCGCGGCTGCGCATGTCGGTGAAGCTCATCACCAGCGAGGCGAGGACCGGACCGGCCATGAAGACGAGGAACAGCAGGGTGAACGGCAGGGCGAACCCCCAGCCGACGGCCGCCCGCCGCAGCCGCAGGAGCCTGCGGCTGCGGCTGTGCGCGGCGGCGACATCCAGCTCGGCGGCGGTCATGTCAGGTACCGGTACCGATAGACGTCGCCTTCTGCTGCATCGCCTTGGCGGCGTCCTCTGGCTTCTGGCCGGCCTTGACCAGCTTCTCCAACTCGCCGTCGACGCCAGCCGCGACCTGCTCCCAGGTGGCGATGGCGGGCGGCGACTTCGCGTCGTTGAGCTGGTCGCCGAAGGCGGACAACAGGGCGTCGCCCTTCAGCGAGGAGTCGTCCCAGCCCTTCTTGACCGCCGGCAGGTCGGTCGCCGTCTTGTACCACTTGACCTGAACCTCAGGACGGGACAGGTAGGCCACGAACTTCCATGCGCCGTCGCGGTTCTTGGCGTCCTTGAACACGGCCAGGTCGCCGCCGCCGATGAACGACGTCCCCGACTGCTTGCTCGGCATGTGCCACAACGTGTACTTGTCCGCACCGCCCTGGTCCTTGAGCAACCCGATGTGCCACGGACCGGAGATGAAGGCGCCGATCTGGCCCTTGACGAAGCTCGGCTCCAGCGTGCCTGACGGCAGGTCCTTGGGCGCCAGGCCCTCGTCGAAGAAGGACTTGTAGAAGGAGTACGCCTCAACCGCCTGCGGACTGTCCAAAGTGAACTTGCCGTCGCGGTACACGTCACCACCGTTCTGCCAGACGAACGGTAGGACGCTCTGCCACGAGCCCGTGCCACCCGGCTGCAGGGAGATGCCCCAGGTCGCTCCGCCCTTCTCCTTGAACGCCTTGATAGCGGCCTTGAAGTCGTCCCAGGTCTTCGGTGCGGAGGTAATGCCGGCCTTGGCCGCGACGTCCTTGTTCACATAGAACAGCCGGGTCTCGACGTACCACGGCACGCCGTAGGCGGTGCCGTTGACCGACGTGGTGTTCCAGGCGCCCTCGAAGAAGTCCTCCTTCTTCACCAGATCGGTCGGGGTCGGGTCGAGCCCGCCGGTCTTGGCGAACTCACCCATCCACGTGGTGCCGATCAGGCTCAGGTCCGGTGTCTGCCGGCCCGCGATGGCGGTAGAAATCTTGTCGTGGGCGCCGTCCCACGGGATCGGAGTGATCTTGACCTTCGCGTCCGGGTTCTCCTTCATGAAGTCGTCGGCGAGCACGGAGAGCTTCTCGCCCTCGGTACCCATTGCCCAGACGGTGATGTCGCCTTTCGCCTTGCCCTCACCGACGGCCTTGCCGGTCTCCTGGCCCCCGCCACCGCCGCGCCCGCATCCGGCGAGCGCCAGCGCGAGCGCGCAGGCGAGCACGGCGACGGTACGCAGGTGTGGCCGGCTTGCGACTGTGGTCCTCGCAAGCTGCGGTCCTCGCGCTGCGCGCCTCGATGCTTTCATTCCTCCACCTCCACAGGTTCGTGGAAACCGCAGCTGGACCGGATCACGAGCTGGGTGCGGAGCACCTCCCGCCGGACCGGTGCGTCGCTCCGGGTGATTCGCTCTTGTAGCCAGGTCGCCGCGGTGGCGCCCAGCGTGCGCATTGGCTGGCGTACCGTCGTGAGCCCCGCGTACCGCGCGGCCATCACGTCGTCCCATCCGGTGATCGCGACGTCGCCGGGGACGGCCAGGCCCGCCTCCACCGCCGCTTCCCGTGCGCCAAGCGCGATCTCGTCGTTGGCGCAGACCATGGCTTCGGGCCGGCGCCGGCCCGCCAGCACGCGTCGGGCCGCCGCATGACCCGCGGCGACGTTGAAGGCCGAGTCCACCGGTTCCCGCACCGCCAGACCCGCCGCCTCCAGCGACCTCCGGAACGCCGCGTAGCGGCCGGCGACATCCGGAGACTCGTCATGGCTGCCGACATAGGCGAGCCGGCGGTAGCCGTGGCCCAGCAGGTGCCGCACCAGCTCCTGGCTGCTGGTGTCGTTGTCGGTCATGATGGTGTCGACTGAGCGCACCGGCGGGCGGGCCAGCAGCACGAGAGGTAGGCCGGAGTCGGCGATCCGCGCGACCACCGCGTCGTCGACGGTCCGACCCAGGATGGCCATGCCATCCACCCGCCGCGCGAGGTCGAGCACCTTCGCCACGGGTTCCGGCCGGTCGTGCGTGGCGAGAATCAGCACGCTGCGGCCGAGCTCCGCGGCGACCTCCTCGTACCCGAGCACGACCTCGGCGTAGTAGGGACCGGACAGGTCGGGGAACACGATGCCGTTCGCCGCGTGCTGCCCCTCGGCCAGCGAGCGCCCCAGGTGGTTCGGGCGGAACTGCAGCTCTTCGGCGATCTCCTGGACGTGTTGCCGGGTCGCGAGTGCGACCAGGTTCGAACCGCGTAACGCTCGGGACACGGTGGCGATCGACACGCCCGCACGGTCGGCGACTTCGTAGATCGTTACCGGTTGCCGATCCTGCCGCATGCCGACCTCCCGTTTGCAACAAACGGGCCAACTACCCTTCAAGCGCTTTCAAGGTCCTACAAGCGCTTACATCACCTCTCACCTTGACACGGATGCGACCGCTGTCAAATCGAGGAGCCAAAAAGTTTCGCCGGGCTGGTGATCGGCGTCGATCAGCTGTCGATCAGCCGGTCATGCGCGGGCGTACCGTCCGACGAGGCGGCCCTCGGCGAGCGCCGCGCCCGCGATCGCTCGGCGCAGGTCGTCCGCCGACGCGCCCGGTGGCAGGTCGAGCCGCCGGGACAGGGCGAAGACGGTGAACACGTACCGGTGGGGTCCGCCCCGGGGCGGGCAGGGACCGCCGTAGCCGCGGCGGCGGAACCCGTTGGTACCGGCACCGGACGGCGACTCACCCTCGGCGAGCGCCGCCTTCGACGGGTCGATCCCCCACGCGACCCAGTGCACGAACGTCCCGCCCGGCGCGTCCGGGTCGTCGACCAGCAACGCGAGCTCCTGGGCGCCGGACGGGATACCGGCGAAGCTCAGCGGCGGTGACACGTCTTCCCCGTCGCAGGTGTACCGGCGCGGGATGTCCCCGCCGTCGCTGAACGCGGTGCTGGACACCGTGATAGTCATGGCCGCCTCCGGCGTCGTTGCCTCTGGCGTCTCGGGTTCCGGCGCGCGCCCCACGCAACCGGCCGGCAGCCCGACCGACGCGCAGGCGACAGCGACCAGGAGCCTTCTCCGCACCCCTTCACGCTACTGGTGCCCGTACCCGGCCGCGCTGCCCGGAAACGGGCTCGCCTGCCGGGCACGGACAACAGCTCGCGGAACGCTCGTCAGCTCTGCCGCAGGGCACTCAACGGGATCGGGATGCCGTACGCCGTGGCGCCCGCACCCACGCCACCCTCGCACGTGTTCGGCGGCTGGGTGGTCACGCCGCGGGTGGAGGGCCGCTCGGCCGCCCAGAACATGTACCCCAGGACGCCCGGCGTCGTGCCGGCGCCGTTCGGGGCGACCGTCTGCACCCACGAGCCGGTCGAGTTCTGCAGCGAGTTGGCGAAGTTCACGCACTCGGGCAGCACCTTGCTGCCCTCGGCGATGAAGAGCCCCACGGTGAACTTGGCCGGAGCCAACGGCGGTACCGGCGGCGAGTACTGGGGCTTGCCGTCGATGTGCTCCTGCCAGTTGGCGATCGCGTCGCTGGCCGAGCGTGGCTGCCGCGCGGGCACCATCGCGTTGGCGTAGTCCAGGACCGGGGTGCCGGTACGCAGCCAGTCGGCGGTGGCCTTGCGGTTGAGGGCGATGAGCCAGCGGTCGCCGGCCGCCACGTCGATCGTCAGCCGCGCCGCGTGGTTGGCGCCGCTCGCGTCGTACGGCAAGATCGACCGGTACGTGTCGATGAAGGTCTGCAGCGCGGTGAGGTTCGGGCTGCTGTTCTCCTCATAGTCGATCTCGATGCCCACGCCGAGCCGCTGCGCCACGTCCGCGGCGTTGCGCGCGAACTGCGCCGGGTTCTCGGCCAGCGCCTGGTTCCACGGGTCCACATAGGTGATGCCACCGATCGACAGCATCACCCGGATGCCCCGGCTCTTGAAGTAGTTGACGATCTCTGCTGTCATGCCGCGCGGGATGCCGTCCAGCGTTGTCGCGTCCGTGGTCTTGTGCAGCAACCGCAACGGATGCACGAAGCTGAGGATGACCACGTTGACGCTCGGCCGCCCGTCCCCGCGGTCGATCAGCCAGTGGTTCATGCTGTCGAACTCGGTGACACTGCGCACCGCGCCCCAGGTGCAGGCGTCGTCACTGCAGTGCCAGGCGCCATAGACCTGTACGGGTGTGAGCGTGGCGGCCCGCGCGGGCGCCGCGGGCAGCAGCGATAAGAGCGTGAGTACGGCGACCAGAGCGGCGGATCGGCGCATGGTGACTCTCCTTAGGGGTACCTGCCCCCGTGCCACCTATTAGCAAACAATCTTAATGATTAACTCGCCTTCAGGAAATGGCTCCGGAGAGTCGGCCAGCTCGACGACGGGTCCCGTCATGGAGACTGGAGCGCGTGAGCAGCACCGCGATCGCCGCGCACGCCCTCTTGTCCGACTGCCACTCCGCCGCGCTGACGACCGCTGACGGGTCGGTGGACTGGCTGTGCTTCCCGCGGTTCGACAGCCCGTCGGTGTTCGGCCGGCTGCTCGACGATGCGGCGGGGCACTGGTCGATCCGGCCGGCCGGCGAGTACACGACCAGCCGGCGGTACCTCGACCGCACCCTCGTGCTGGAAACCACCTTCCACACCCCGACCGGCACCGTTGTGCTCACCGACGCCTTGGCGACGGGTACGGACAACCACGGCCACGCCCTCGGCATGGGCGCCCCGCATCTGCTGATCCGCTCGCTGGCCGGCACCGGCGGTACGGCTGACGTCGAGCTCTGCTACGCGCCCCGCCCGGAGTACGGGCTGCTCCGTCCGCTGCTGTCGAATGTGGACGGTGGGGTGACCGCGCGCGGTGGGGCCGAGTGGCTGGTGCTCTCCAGCCCGGTGCCGATGCGGCTGCGGGAATCAACCGCAACCGCCCGCGTGACCCTGCGCGAGGGCGAGACGCTCCGGTTCGCGCTGCACCGCTCGACCCTGGAGGAGCGGCCCGCGCGGATCTGGGCGCAGGCCGAGATCGCCGAGCGCCTCGACGCGACGGTAGCGGCCTGGCGGTCCTGGTCGCGGCTGCACCAGAACTACGAAGGGCCGTGGCGGGACCTGGTTCACCACAGCGGCCGGGTCCTGCAGGGGCTGACGTTCCAGCCCAGCGGCGCGATCGTGGCCGCGGCCACGACCTCGCTGCCCGAGCGCGTGGGCGGGGAACGCAACTGGGACTACCGCTACTCCTGGGTACGCGATGCCAGCTTCACCATGGAGGCGCTGTGGGTCGCCGCGTGCCCGGATGAGGCCAGCGACTTCTTCGCGTTCATGACCACGGCAGCCGCAGCCGAGGTCGGCCCGGCAACCCCGTTACAGATCATGTTCGGCGTGGGCGGAGAGCACGACCTGACCGAACGTACCCTGCCGCACCTGCGCGGCTGGCGGGACAGCCGGCCGGTCCGGGTCGGCAACGGTGCCTGGAGCCAGCGGCAGATCGACGTGTACGGCGAGCTGCTCGCCGCCGCGTACCGGCTGGTCGACCAGATCAACGACATCGACTCCGACATGCGCGCCTTCCTGGTCGCGTTGGCTGACACGGCGGCCGAGCGGTGGCGCGAGACCGATCAGGGCATCTGGGAGGTCCGCGGCGAGCCACGGCATTTCCTCTACTCGAAGGTGATGTGCTGGGTGGCGCTGGACCGGGCGGTCAGGCTGGCGGGCAGGCTGCACGCCGGCGACAGGGTCGACGCCTGGAAGGCCGCCCAGGCCGAGATCCGGCAGGCCGTCGTCAAGGAGGGCTGGAACCCGGCTGTCGGGGCGTTCACGCAGTACTTCGGCTCCGCCGAGCTGGACGCGTCAAACCTGATGATGCCGATCGTCGGGTTCCTGCCCGCCGACGACCCGCGCATGCTGGCCACCATCGAGGCGATCGCGGAGCGGCTCAGCGACTCCCGCGGCCTGGTCTACCGGTACCGCACCGAGGCCGGCGTCGACGGGCTGGCCGGCGCGGAGGGCACGTTCCTGCTGTGCACGTTCTGGCTCGCCCAAGCCCTCGCCCTCGCAGGTCAGATCCACCGCGCACGGCAGGTGTTCGGACGGGCGATCGGCTACATCAACGACGTGGGCCTGCTCGCCGAGGAGGTGGACCCCGCCACCGGTGAGCTGCTGGGCAACTTCCCCCAGGCGTTCAGCCATATCGGTCTGATCAACGCCGCCTGGGCGATCAGCGAGGCCGAGCAGCGGGCACGCGCTCAGGCGTGAGCGCGGTCAGCCGCCAGGCTGTCCGGCGCGACGCTCGCGCAGCACTTTGAGAGCCCGATCGGCGTGATCGTTCATGCTGATTTCGCTATGGATCACTGCCAACACTCGCCGGTCGGTGTCGATCACAAACGTCATGCGCTTGGTGCTCAACGGTCCAAGCGGCAGCCGGCGCCGTACGCCGAACCGATCTGCTACGGCACCGTCCGGATCCGACAGCAACGGGAAGTCAAAGCCGTGCATTTCGGAAAACCGCCGCTGCCGATCGACGGCGTCCCGGCTGATCCCGACTCGCTGCGCCCCGACCTCGGCGAACTCCGCGCCCAGATCGCGGAAATGGCAGCTTTCCGCGGTGCATCCGGGGGTCATGGCGGCCGGGTAGAAAAACAGCACCACCGGGCCGGTGCCCAGGAACTCGGTCAGCCGGCGAGCGGTGCCGGTCTCGTCGAGCAGCTCAAAATCGTCGACCACGTCACCCTTGCTTACGGCCACGGCCCACCTCCCGCTACCCCGCCGACCGTTGGCAGACTACCGGATCACCGTCGTGCGATCTCCGGACGACCGGCGGTGGTGATCGCGATGACATGACGTGGAAAGTCGGGTGTGGACGATGTGCCGGCACAGCCGCATGGCCGCAACGAGCGTCACCCCGATGTGCCGTTGTTGGGCAAGAGCCGCCGGAATTTACATCGTCGGCGAATCCACCGAACGGCCGGAGCAGCAGAACGAAACATCCACTAGCATCGGCACGTGCATCGGCGTGTGCATCCGCCGAATGCGTTCGCCGCATCTACTACCGCAATTGAGGATGGTGTGAGCGCCGTCGAGCAGCGTCAGTGGCGGGTGGGCCGCGGTATCGGGCGCGTCGCCCGGTTGGGTCGGATGCGACCGCAGCCCCGCATCTGGCACAAGCTCGCCATCATCGGCCTGGCGTTCCTGGCGCCGTTGGCGCTCACCAGCTGGTTCCTCGCGGTCGAAAACGGTAGCCGGATCGATTTCTCGCGCAACGAGCTGCGCGGTCTGGAGTACCTGCGACCCGTCGGCGCGCTGTTGGTCGACGTTGGCCGACACATGACACTCAGCCGGCAGGTGTTGGCCGGCGAGCGTACGGTTGCCCAGCGCAGGGAATGCGAGGCGCGCATCGACGCCGACCTTGCGGAGCTGCTCGCGGTCGAGCGCCGGTTGGGGCGGCATCTCCGGACCACAGCCGACCAGCTGGACGCCGGTACCACCCCGGCAGGGCTGGCACAGAGCTGGCAGCTCCTGCGCGCCGCCGAGCCCGAGCCGACCAGCATCGAGGCGGCACACGCGGCCCTGTCGGCTCGCATCCGCAAGCTGATCGCCTACGTCGGGATCACCTCCAACCTCACGCTCGATCCTGAGCTCGACACGTACTACGTCGCGGACGCGCTGGTGGTGCAGGCGCCCGAGCTGACCGACCGGGTACGCCAGCTCGGTGACAGCGTGGCCAACCTGATCGGGCAGCGGATCACCATGGCCGACCGCAAGCGCATCGCCTCCGCGGTGGCGCTGCTCGACTTCCGTACCGATGCCCTCCACGGCGACCTGTTCACGGTGTTCCGCAACGGCTCGGTCCAGGAGCGTTCCCGCGCCTTTCAGGCTGCCGTCGACCCGTTGCTGCAGTCGGCGTACACCGCTGTGACGGATCTTCGCGAGCTCACCATGCAGGGCCTGGCGCCGGCCCCGACCCTCTTGCTCGACCGCGCGGGCTACCTGCACGCGGTGGATGCGGCGACCGATGCCCTGACCGCGCTCTCCACTGGGCTCCAGGCCCAGGAAAGCCAGCTGTTGAGGCTGCGTCTGGCCGCTGACACGCAGGACCGTACGCTCGGCGTCGCCGTCGTGCTGGTGGCGTTGACCAGCGCCGCCCTCGTCACAGTCTGGCTTTCGCGCCGGATCGCCGGTGGCGTCGGCTCGGTCTCCCGGGTCGCGACCGAGCTCGCCGGGGGCGACCTGACCCGGCGGGTTCCGGTGCGGGGCCGCGACGAGATCGGCGCGCTGGCCTTGGCGTTCAACAGCATGGCGACCCAGCTCCAGGAGACCGTCGAGGAGCTCCGGCTCTCGCAGCGCACGCTGCGGGCGGAGCGGGACTTCGTTGACGCGGTCGTCAACGTCGCCGGCAGCTTGGTCCTTGTGCTGGACCGGGCCGGTCGGATCGTCCGGTTCAACCGCACGTGCGAGGTTACGACGGGATACTCGTTCGCGGAGGTGCAGGGCCGGCAGTACGGGGAGCTGTTCGCGCCGCCCGACGGGACCTGCGGCATGACGACGTCCATCGAGACACCGGCGGCCGGCTTCCCGACCAGCTTCGAAGACGTGCTGGTGACCCGCGACCACGAACGCCGGCGCGTGGCCTGGTCCAACGCCGGGCTGATCGACGACGCCGGCTCCGTCACCCACGTGATCGCCACCGGCATCGACATCACCGAACGTCGGGCGGCCGAGACGAGCTTGCGCGAGGCGCAGGAGCGTTTCCGGCTCGCGTTCGACAATGCACCGATCGGCATGTGCCTGGTCGGTCGGGGTGGCAGATTCATGCAGGTCAACCAGGCGTTGTGCGAGATGCTCGGGCACCGCGAGCGCGACCTGCTCGAGCGGACGGTCGCCGACATCACCCACCCCGACGACATCGCGATGAGCATGCAGGCGATGGCTGACCTGACCGCTGGGCGCGCGACTACGTTCCACGCCGAGAAGCGGTACCTGCACGCCGACGGCCATGTGCTCTGGACGCAGCTCTCGGCCGCGACTGTGCACGGCGCCGACGGCGGACCGGCTTACGTGGTGGCACAGATCCAGGACACCACCGAGCGGCACGAGGCCGAGGAGCAGATGGTCCACCGGGCCACCCATGATCCGCTCACCGGCCTGCCGAACCGGGCCCTGCTGATGGACCGGCTGCAGGTGTCGCTGAGCCGCAGCCGGCACGAGCCGGCATCGTGCAGCGCGGTGCTCTTCGTCGACCTCGACGGGTTCAAGGCCATCAACGACAGTCTCGGGCACGATGTCGCCGACCAGGTCCTCGTCGAGGTGGCCCACCGCCTGCGCCATCACGTGCGCCCGTTGGACACCGTCGCCCGGCTCGGTGGCGACGAGTTCGTGATCGTGTGCCAGGACCTCGGATCGGCCGAGCCCGCGAGCGTGGCTGACATCGGCGAGCGGCTCGTGCGGGCCTTCGCCAGCCCAATCATGATCAACACCATTGAGGTACCGGTGACGGCGAGCATCGGTATCGCGTACGCCAACGGGACGCAAGCCACCGCCGAGGGCCTGATCCGCGACGCCGACAGCGCGATGTACCGGGCCAAGGCCCGCGGGAAGAACCGGTACGAGGTGTTCGACGAGACGCTGCGCGAACGCTCCACCGACCGGGTCGTCGTGGCACGGGCGCTCCGCCAGGGCTTGCGGAACGAGCGTTTCCGGCTGTCCTTCCAGCCCGTCGTGGACGTGCGGACAGCCGAGACGGTCGCGGTCGAGGCGTTGGTACGCCTCGATGACACCGAACAAGGCCTGCTGACTCCGAACAGGTTCATCAAGACGGCCGAGGAAACCGGTCTGATCGTTCCGATCGGTGCCTGGGTAATAGCGGACGCGTGCCGGCAGCTCGCCGGCTGGCAGGCCGGCCGGGTGGTGCCCGAGGACCTGCATGTCGCGGTCAACGTGTCGGTACGGCAAGCGAGCCGCCCCGACCTGGTCGACACGGTGGTGCTGGCGCTGGTCGAGGCCGGGCTGCCGCCGCAGGCGCTGGCCCTGGAGCTGACCGAAAGCGTGCTCATCGAGGGCGACGCGATGACCATGCGGCAGCTGGGCCAGCTCCGCGACATGGGAGTACGGCTCGGCATCGACGACTTCGGCACCGGTTACTCGTCGTTGACCTATCTCAAGCGGTTGCCGGTCAGCTTCCTCAAGATCGACAGGTCGTTCGTGTCCGGCATGGTGGACGACCCCTCGGACCGGGAGATCGTGGCCGCGGTGATCCGGTTGGCGCAGACGCTCGGTCTCGTCACGATCGCCGAGGGCGTCGAAGACACCGCGCAGCTCGCGTTGCTTCGCGATCTGCGCTGCGACCAAGCGCAGGGCTACCTGTTCGGCCGGCCGCGGCCCGGCCCGCCCGGCTTGCCTGGTGAGGGCGGCGCCGCCGGCGCCGGCGGCGAAGAGCACGCGGCGTCGTTGGGTTTGGTGGGAGTAGACCGGCTTTGAACGCCCCAAGGACCGCGCCATGACGCGTACCGGCCTCTCCCGGCGCGATGTGCTACGTGGCGGAGCACTGCTCGGGCTCTCCGCGGCCGCGGGCTCCTTCGGCGGCTGTGTCCGCGATCGTCCGAGCCGGCAGGTCAGCGACATCGAGCTGCGGCCACGGCGGCGGGGCGGAGTGCTCCGGGTCGGGGTCACCGGCGGCAGCGCCAAGGGCACCCTGGATCCCCACTACCCAACCACCTACCCAGACCAGGCTCGGGTGTCGAACCTGTTCGAGCCGCTGTTTCTGCGCGACTCGTCGTACTGCGTACGGCCGGTCCTCGGCGAGTCGCTGGAACCGTCCTCGGACGCCAGAACGTGGACCCTCCGGCTGCGACCGGGGGTGGAGTTCCACAACGGCAAGACGCTCGACGTCGACGACGTCATCTTCACGCTGCGGCGGATCCTCGACCCCGCCACCAAGACCAACGGCGCGGCTGCGCTGTCCATAGTGGACCTTGCCGGGTTACGCAAGCGCGATGCGCGAACCCTCCAGATCGCGCTCAAGCAGCCGTACGCCCTGTTCAAGGAGGAGCTCGCGCAGTACTACCTCGGTATCGTCCCGGTCGGGTTCGACCTGACCCGCCCGGTCGGCACGGGGCCGTTCCGGTTCGGCTCGTTGACGCCTGGGGAGAAGAGCTGCTTCCGCCGGTTCGACAGGTACTGGCGTACCGACCAGCCCTACGTCGACGAGCTGGTCATCATCGAGGTTCCCGACGACCGCGCGCGTGCCCAGGCTCTGCTCGACGGTGAGGTCGACGCCATCGACAACGCGCCGCTGGCCAGGATCGACAGGCTCAAGGCCGCCGGAGCGAACGTGCTGATCTCCGAGACCGGGGCCTGGACACCGTTCACGATGCGGGTAGACGTGCCACCCTTCAGCGATCCACGGGTGCGCCAGGCCATGCGGCTCATCGTCGACCGGGAGCAGATGGTCAGCCAGGCGCTGAACGGCCAGGGCCGCATCGCCAACGATCTCTACGCGCCGTTTGACCCGGCGTACGCCAAGGACCTACCGCAGCGACAACAGGACCTGCCCCGGGCGGCATCGCTGCTGAAACAGGCCGGCCAGCAAGGGCTGCAGGTCGAGCTGGTCACCTCCGGTGGCATCGGCGCGGGAGCGGTCGAGGCGGCTCGCCTGTTCGCCGCGCAGGCCAAAGGCGCCGGGGTCGACGTACGGGTACGCGAGGTCGACGGGCGCGTGTTCTACGGACCGGACTACCTCAGCTGGCCCTTCGCCCTCGACTACTGGTTCACCCGCAGCTACCTGCCGCAGGTGTTCCAGGGCTCGCTGCCCGGCTCGCCCTACAACGAATGCCACTGGCACGACGCCCGGTTCGTCGCGCTGGTCAACCGGGCGCGTGCCGAGCTCGACGAGACGCGGCGCATCCAGCTGCTGCACGAGGCGCAGACGATCGAGTACGACAGCGGCGGGTACATCGTGTGGGGCTTCAAGAACCAGGTCGACGCGTACTCCGCCAAGGTCACCGGGTTCGTGCCGGACCGGAACCTGCCCCTGTCGTCGTTCCAGTTCCGCCTCGTGTCCTTCACCTAGGCCATGCTCGTCACGTCCCGCTCCTTCGCCGAGTACGCGGCAATGTTCGACCTCGACGGGTGCGAGCTCGACGGGCTGGTCGTGGACTGCTGTGCCGGCGCCTCAAGCTTCGTGGCCGAGCTGGCCGCTCGGGGTGGCACAGGCCTGGCGGTCGATCCGGCGTAGCCATGGCCCGGCCCGCCCTCGCGGCTACCGCCTTGAGAGCCACAGCCCGCGGCAACCAGATCGTCGCGACACACGCCGATCGGTTCGTCTGGCACTGGTACGCCACGCCAGAGCGCCGGAACGAGCTACGCGCCCAGGCGGTGGCGCGGTTCATCGACGACATCACCAGCCGCCCGCACGCGTACCTGGCCGCGCGGCTGCCCTGGCTACCCATCCGGGACCGGGCGGCACAGCTCGTGCTCTCCTCCCACCTTCTGTTCACCTGGTCGGACGAGCTCGGCGTCGACTGGCATCGGGCAGCGCTGGCCGAGATGCTGCGAGTCACCCGGCGCGAGGTACGCGTATTCCCGCTGGTCGTCCAGCGCACCGCCGAACCCGTACCGTTTCTTGGACAGCTCGTCGACGAGCTGCGGACCGGCGGGTGCCAGGTCACGCTGCGAGACGTCGCCTACGAGTTCCAGCGGGGCGCCCGCACCATGCTGGTGATGTCACATCAGCGATGATCGCCTCGTCTCCCTCCAGAGCGAGGAGGTACTCATGACCGCACGGCGAGCGGCGCTCACCTGCGCCTGGATCGGAGCGCTGGCGTTCCTGCTCGGCGGTGCCTGGGCGTTGTTCGCCCCGCGCTCGTTCTTCGACGTCGCCGCCACGTACCCGCCGTACAACCCGCACCTGTTCCACGACGTTGGGGCGTTCCAGCTCGGCATCGCGGCAGGGCTGTTGGCGGGGATCTTCGGGCGGAGCGGCTTGGCCGTCGGGTTGTGGACGGGCGCCGTCGGCGCGTCGGCGCACGGGGTCGCGCATTGGATGGACGCGGACCTCGGCGGCCGATCGACCGACCCGGCGCTGTTGACGGTTGTGGCGGCCGCGTTGGTGGCCGGCCTGGTGGCGGCGGAGGCGCGGCGCGCAGCGCGAGGACCGCAGCCTGCGAGGACCAGCCGGCGGAGATCAGGCAGGTGAGGATCTTCCTGGCGGGAGCCAGCGGCGTCGTGGGGCGGCGGCTGGTGCCGCGGCTGACCCAGCAGGGCCACGAGGTGTCGGCCATCACCCGGCGAGCGGATCGGGTCGAGGCGTTGCGGGCGATGGGCGCCGATCCGGTGGTGTGCGACGTGTTCGACGCGAGCCGGCTCCGCGACGTGGTCGTCGCGGCTCGACCGGATGTGGTGATCCAACACCTCACCGACCTGCCCGCCGATCTCAACCCGAAGAACATGAGACAGGCGTACGCCGACAACGACCGCGTACGGGGGCAGGGCAGCGCGAACCTCGTGGCAGCGGCTGAGGCGGCCGGCGCGTGGCGGTATGTCGCGCAGAACGTCTGTTTCCTGTACGCGCCGCAGGGCCCGCCGGTGATGGACGAAGACGCGCCACTGGCGACCGGTGCGCCGGAGCCGTTCGGTCGCACGGTACGGGTGCATATGGAAATGGAGCGGCGGATCGTGGAGAACCCGAACCTGACCGGGCTCGTGCTGCGCTTCGGGCTCTGGTACGGCCCCGGCACGACGTTCGCCCGCGACGGCTACACCGCTGCGCAGGTCCGCCGGCGGCGGTACCCGGTCGTGGGCAACGGCGCCGGGATGTTCTCGTTCGTCCACATCGACGACGTCGTGGCCGCCACGATCGCCTCGCTCGACCGGGGCGCGGCCGGTGCGTACAACGTGTGCGACGACGAGCCGGCGCCGATGCGCGAATGGCTGCCGGCGTACGCCGCGGCGCTGGGCGCGCGGCCGCCACGGCGGGTGCCCGCCTGGCTTGCGCGGCTGGTAGCCGGCAGGTTCGTCGTCGCGCAGGCCACCCAGCTGCGCGGGGCGTCGAACGCCAAGGCAAAGCGTGAGCTGGGCTGGCAACCGCAGTATGCGACCTGGCGGGAAGGCTTCCTGACCGGCCTCTAGCCCGCGATGTCGGCGATGTAGCTGGCTTGCGACTACGGTCCTCGCAAGCTGCGGTCCTCGCGCTGCGCGCTGCGCAGCGTTTCGGCGAGCCTGCCCAGCCCGACGGGGCCGAGCGACAGCGCCCGGGTGTGCCATCGCTTGAGGTCGAACGCGGCGCCCGCGCGCTGCCGGGCCTCGTCGCGGGCAGCGAGCCAGACCCGCTCCCCCAACTTGTACGCGGTGGCCTGCGCCGGCCAGCCGCAGTAGCGGACGACCTCGGGGTGCAGCCGGTGATCGGCGATGTGACCCCGCTCGCGCAACACGTCGGTCGCCACCTCAAATGTCCATCGTGGACCGTGGCGCTCCGCCTCGACCGCCGGCAGTGGCAGGTCGAGGTGCAACCCGATGTCGATGACGACTCGCGCCGCGCGCAGCGCCGAGCCCTTGAGCATGCCCAGCCGCTGGCCGGGCGTGACGAACCAGCCAAGGTCGTCCGCGAGCCGTTCGGCGTACAGCGCCCAGCCTTCGGCATGCCCCGACACCCCGGAGACCCGGCTGAACCGCGACAGCCGCTCGCCCACCACCCGAGCCTGACCGAGCTGCAGGTGGTGTCCTGGTACCCCCTCGTGGAACACCGTGGTCAGCTCGCTCCACACCGCGAACCTGTCCCGGCCGCCCAGCGGCCACCAGGTGCGGCCCGGGCGCGTGAAGTCCTCGCTCGGCGGAGTGTAGTACGCCGACCCGGCGCTCGACCCGACCGCGAGCGTGACCTCGACCCGGCGCAACGGAGCGGCGATGTCGAAGTGGACTCCGTGCAGCTGTTCGATCGCGCGGTCATGCTGTTCCTGCAGCCATTCGCGGTAGGCGTCGGCGCCCTCGACGTACTCGGTCTCGTCGAGGACCGCGACCGCCTCAGCCAGGCTCGCGTCCGGCCGTACTCGATCGGCCTCCGCGGCGACCTCCTCCTCGATGCGGCGCAGCTCCGCCCAGCCCCAGTCATATGCTTCGATCGGGTCGATGTCGGCGCCGAGGACGAGGCGGCGCGCCAGCGCGTGCCGCTCGGCGCCCACACCGTCGGCCTCCGTGGCCCGTGGCGCGTACTCCTCACGCAGGTGCCGGGCGGTCTCGGCGTACGCGGCGTGGGCCGCCCTGGCCGCACCGGCGAGCTCGGCGCGCAGCGGGCCCTCGCCGTACGCCTCGACCACGGCGTCGTGGGTTGGCGGCGCGTCGTCGAGGCCCACGTACCGGTCGGCCTGCGCGGCGGACTCCACTGCCTGCCGCCGCGCCCCGACCAGGCCCCGCTGCAACCCGACGGCCAACGCCGCCCGCCAGCTCGCCAGCATCACCGGTACCGCGGACAGCCGGGCGGTGACCGCGCGCCACGCCTCCTCGCTGTCGCGCGGCAACAGGTCGACGCTGTCCCGGATGGTCCCGATCGGGCCGAACGGCGCGCGCACCAGACGCAGCGGCTCCCCGCTGTCGTACCAGTCCCGCTCGGCACCCAACCGGTCACCAAGGAAGTCAGCCGCCGCCCGATCCTCCTCTGTGGACGGTTCGAGACGAGCCAACCGGCGCAGCATCTCGCCGATCAGCTCCGCACGAGCAGCCACGCCTTCCGGGCCGAAGTCGGTCGCCGCGCCCACCGAGCCGCCGATCCCGCGCATCGTGGCCCAAACCGGGTCGAGCAGCGCGGCACGGGTCACGTACTCGTCACAGAGGTCGAAGATCGGGCTCGCCATCCAGCCACCCTAGCCGGAGCGGGCGGCCGGGACCGGTACGCGCGGCGCGACCGAGCGCTACTGTGGCATGCGCAGGCGTCTTCCCTTGCCGTCCGCGCGCATGGAGGCGGTAATGCCCGCTGTCACACCCCTGGCCGACCTGGAGCGTCGGCTGGCCGAGGCACGCGCCAAGGCGCCGGGCAGCGCCGCGGAGCTGGCAGCGATCGTCGAGCTGGCCTGCCGGCTGGTCCGCGACCCGCTGCGCCGAGGCGAGCTGGCCGGCGAGGGCGTCGAGGTCGCCGGGCGGCTCGGTGACGAGGTCGCGCAGCTGCGGTGCCGGGCGATGCTCGCCGAGGCTCTGGCGCGGGCCGAGCGTCCCGCCGTGGCGCTGCCCGACGCCTTGCAGGTCGTGGCCGCCGCCGAGCGCTGCGGTCAACCGCAGGCCGCCGCGCAGGCGCATCACACCGTGGCGATCTGCTTCCACAACCTGGACTGCGATCCGGAGGCGTTGGAGCATGCCCGGCGCGCGCTCAACGGGTACCAGCGGGCCGGCGACCTGTTCGGGGAGGGTCGCATGCTGAGCCTGATGGGCGTCCTCGCCGACCGCCTGGGCGAGCGCGTCGAGGCGGCCGAGCTGTACCGGCGGGCGCACGACATCTTTCTCGACTGCGATGACCCGAGCGGCGCCGGCCTGATGCTGACGAACATCGCGGCGTACCAGCACGCCGACGGCGACCTCACCGCCGCGGCCGCCACGGGTGAGCGGGCACTGGACCTGTTCGACGAGGCCGGCAGCCCGCTCGACGGCCTGATCGCGATGCTGAACTACGCCAAGATACTGGTCGACATCGGGCAACCCGACGCGGCCGCCTTGTGGGTCAAGCGCGCCGCGCAGCGCAACCGGCGGCCGGACGGCACGCTCGCCAACCCGGCGTACGAGATCAAGATCCTCCTCACCACCGCCGAGGCGCTCCAGATCCCGCAAGGCGACCTGGGCGAGGCCCGCGTCACACTCGAACGCGCGGTCAGCATGGCGGATCGGCAGGGCGCGATCGGGTGGGCGGCCAAGGCCGAGTCGCTGCTGGCCGGCGTCCTGCGCGAGGCCGGGGATCTCGCGTCGGCGTACGACCATCTCACGCGCAGCAAGGAGCTCACCGAGGAGCGGACCCGCGCCAGCCATGACCGGCGGGTCCGCGCCTTACGCGTCCTGTTCGAGGTCGAGCAGGCCCGCTGCGAGGCGATGCGGTACCGCGACCAGGCGCAGGCACAGGCACGGGTCATCGCCGAGCTGGAGCGTACGAAGGTCGAGCTGGCCGTCCGGATGGCCGAGCTGGAACGGTTGAACGCCGAGATGCTCCAGCTCAGCCAGACCGACCCGCTCACCGGCATGGCCAACCGTCGATACATGGGCCAGCGGCTCATCGAGCTCAGCGCGGTGACGAGCCGGTACGGCACCCCGCTGGCCGTCGCCGTGTTCGACATCGACCGGTTCAAGCACATCAACGACCGGTTCGGGCACGCGACGGGCGACACCGTCTTGGTCACGATCGCGGAGCTGACCCGAGGTCACATCCGGTCCGCCGACCTGCCCGCTCGCCTGGGCGGGGACGAGTTCGTGATCATCATGCCGAGCGTACCGGGCACCGACGCCGCGTCGGCCTGTCGCCGCTTGCACGCGGCCGTCCGGGCGTACCCGTGGGACCGGGTCGTGTCCGGGCTCAAAGTGACCATCACCGTCGGCGTCACCGACGCCACCGGACAGACCGACCCCGACGAGATCCTGCGCCTGGCCGACGCGGCGCTCTACCGGGGCAAGCACGCCGGGCGGGACATGGTGATCGGGCCGGGCGGAGCGTAGTGCGGCCCGGGGAGGCGTGCCTCCCCGGGCCGAACGCTTGGCCCGGCATGCCGTCGGTCGCGCTCGGCACGCCGGCTGCGCTATCCGAGACCGTTCTTCATCGCCGTGATCAGCTCACCGTTGCCGGTGTCGCCGGACAGCTCCCAGAAGAACGAGCCGCCGAGCCCCTGGCTCTTCGCGTAGCTGATCTTGCCGCCGATGCTGCTCGGGGTGTCGTAGCTCCACCACTGGCCGCTGCAGAAGGCGTAAGACGTGCCGGCGATCGTGCCGGTCGGTGGGCACCGACCCTTGATCACCTTGTAGTCCTCGATGCCCTGCTCGAAGGTGCCCGGCGCCGGACCGCTGGCCGAGCCGCCCGGCGTGCTCTGGGTCACCCCGGTCCAGCCACGGCCGTAGAAGCCGATGCCCAGCAGCAGCTTGCTGGCGGGGATGCCCTTGCTCTTCAGCTTCTGGATCGCGTTGTCGGCGTAGAACCCGGGCACCGGGATCCCGCTGTACGAGGTCAGCGGGGAGTGCGGGGCGGTCGGGCCGGTCGCTGCCCAGGCGCCGAAGAAGTCGTACGTCATCACGTTGTACCAGTTGACGTACTGGGCGGCGCCGCCGTAGTCAGCGGCGTCGATCTTGCCGCCGCTGGTGCCGTCGGCGGTGATCGCCGCGGTGACCAGGGCGCCGGAGCCGAACCGGTTCCGGACCGCCGCCATCAGGTTCTTGAACGCGGCGAACCCGCTGCTGTCGCAGGTGTTGCCGCAGGCGTTGGGGTACTCCCAGTCGAGGTCGATGCCGTCGAAGACGCCGTTCCAGCGCGGGTCGTGGATCAGGTTGAAGCAGGAGTCGGCGAAGGCGGCCGGGTTCGCCGCGGCCTGTCCGAACCCGCTCGACCAGGTCCAGCCGCCGAAGGAGTACACCACCTTGAGGTTCGAGTGCCTGGCCTTCAACTTGCGCAGCTGGTTGAAGTTGCCGCGCAGCGCGCCCGCGTCCCAGGTGTCGGCGACACCGTCCACACTGGACGCCGCATCGTAGAACTTGTCGTAGTCGGCGTAGCTGTCGCCGATCGCGCACTGACCGTTGGTGACGTTGCCGAACGCGTAGTTGATCACGTTCAGCTTTGCGGCCGATCCGCTGGTCTCGATGTTCTTGACGTGGTAGTTGCGGGCGTAGACGCCCCAGTCGACGAAGTACCCGACGAGCCTGTTGCCGCCACCACCGCCGCCACCGGACTGCGTCGTTGCGGAGACCTGGTTGCTGGCCGCCGAGAGGTTGCCGGCCGCGTCACGGGCCTTGACGGTATAGGTGTACGTCGTGGACGCGTTGAGGCCGGTGTCGGTGAAGCTGGTGCCGGTGGCCGTCGCGACCTTGGTCGAGCCGCGGAACACGTCGTACCCGGTCACACCGACGTTGTCGGTCGAGGCCGTCCAGGCCAGCGACACGCTCGACGACGTGGTGCCGGTCACCTGCAGGTTGGTCGGCGCGCTCGGCGGGGTGGTGTCGCCGCCGCCGCCCGACTGGGTGGTCGCGGAGACCTGGTTGCTGGCCGCCGAGACGTTGCCCGCCGCGTCACGGGCCTTGACCGTGTAGGTGTACGTGGTCGACGCCGACAGGCCGGTGTCGGTGAAGCTGGTCCCGGTGGCCGTCGCGACCTTGGTCGAGCCGCGGAACACGTCGTACCCGGTCACGCCGACGTTGTCGGTCGAGGCGTTCCAGGCCAGCGAGACGCTCGCCGACGTGGTACCGGTCACGTGCAGGTTGGTCGGGGCGCTCGGCGGGGTGGTGTCACCGCCGCCGCCGCCGCCGGTCACCTCGATCGCCGAGACGGTACCGTAGTTGGCTCCCCCGTTCATGTTGAACTGCACGTTGAGCTGACCGTCGCCGACGGTGGCGGTAAATGTGCGATCACAGGCCGAAAACGCACCACAGGACGCGAAGATGTCAAATGCGGTCAGCACGGTCGCGCCTTCGATGCGCACGTCGAACTTGCGCTGGCCAGCGGCGTTCGCCCAGTCCTCGACCATCTTCAACGTCACCTGATAGGTGCCGTTGGCCACGTCGAACTTGTACCCGGTCCAGTTGTTGAACAGGTTGTAGTTCTGGTACAGGGCGTCGTCTGTGGTGCCCGCGATCGCGGTGCCTGTCGACGCCGAGCCGTAGAGCGTGTCGTAACCCCAGCCACCGGCGCTGTACGCCTGGTCGGCCGACCAGGCCTTCCCGCCGCTGTCGGTGAACGAGGGCCCGTTCGCGTTCGCCCGTACCGGGACCGACACGGCCGCGTACGCCCGTGGTAACAACAGGAGAATGGAGGCCAGCGGTAGCAGCAGCGCCGCGGCCAACGCCGCTCGCTTGCGCGTGATTCGGTGTCTCATGATGTGCTCCGTGCATGAGGACAGGGGACAAGGGGGGGAGGCTGTTGCCGGCGGCCACGCCGGCTAATTGTTAAGAAAGTTTCATTTTCTGGGTGTGAACGTATCTACTCGCCGCCGCTCCGTCAATGTCTGAAGTTGTCGAGCCGGGTGCCGGCACCGGGAGCTGCGGTCCGCCGGCGCGTCATCATTCGCGGTCGGTCGCGGCGTTTTGTGGCTGACCGGTTTCGAGGTTTCCGGAAGGCGCGGTGACGTGACGTTCGAGGAGTTCGTTTCGGCCCGGCTCGGCGCACTTGTGCGCTATGCGACGGTGGTGACCTGGGACCCGCATCTGGCCGAGGACATCACCCAGAACGTGCTGGTCCGGGCGCAGGCCCGGTGGGCACGCATCGGGCGGCTCGACGCCCCTGAGCGGTACGTCAAACGCATGGTGGTCAACGAGTTCCTGTCCTGGCGGCGACGCCGGGCGGCTCGTCTGATCCCGCTGTCACGGGAGTCGCTGGACCCGCTCATGGCGCCGGTACCCGACCCGACCACCCCGTACGACGAGCGGGACGCCATGCTGCGGCTGATCGGCGGGTTGCCGCCGCGGCAGCGGGCGGTCATCGCGCTGCGGTTCTACGAGGAGATGTCGGTCGAAGAGATCGCCGATCTTCTGGGCTGTCGAACGGTCACCGTCCGTACTCACCTGTGCCGAGCACTGGCGGCGCTTCGTGAAGCGTTGCCGGCCTCGTTGATCACCGTCGGAGGATAGCCGTGGCCGCAGATATCGAGCGACTGATCCGTGCCGCGCAGGAGCGCCAGGCACAACGCGCCGTCGACCCGGACCGGGTCCGCGAGGCGCTACCCAAGCGGGCCGCCCGCGTGGCCCGGCGCAAGCGGTACGGCACATTCGGCGCCGTGGCGGTGGCGACGTGCGTGGCGGCCGCGGTGGCCGTGCCGGTGCTCGCCCTCCGGGGTGGCTCGCATCCCCCGGCCTCGCCCGTCGGCGCACCATCTCCCGCCACCGGCACCAGGCCCGGCACCAGCACCGGGGGCGACTCGGTGGCCCTGGGCTACCGGCTGACGTGGCTGCCGCCCGGCTTCGTCGAACGGATGCGCCATGTCACCTTCCACCCCGCCGTTCAACTGCTGCGGTTCTGGACCAGCGAACCGGTCGGCACCGACGGCCGGTACGGCGGCGACCAGTCGGTCTCATTGTCGGTACGCCGCAACCAGAGCCCGACCGACCCGCCGAACAACGGCGGCACACCGGTCGACGTCAACGGCAAGGTGGGCTACTCCTACGGCACCCTGGGCAACATCAAGTCCTATGTGGAGTGGCGCATCGATGCGCAGACCGTCGTCTCGGTCAGCCAGCACGGTTCCGTGTCACCGGAGGACCTGCTGCGCATCGCCCGGTCGGTACAGGCGGACCCGGGTCAGGCGCGGATACCGCTGGTCCTCGGCTGGCTACCGGACCACCTGACGGTCAACAGCGGCGAGCTCAGCGGCGACTCGCCGACCAGCTGGATGGCTGCGCTCAACGCCGAGGAGCTCAACGCCGAGGAACCGGTGGCCAGCGAGGGCGGCAAGCAGGGTAAGGAGGGCAGCATCCCGCGTTCGGTCATGGCCTCGATCAGCCCGACGACCACCGCACCGGCCGGTGGCGAGGAGCTGACCGTCGGCGGGCACCCGGCGCGCCTGGTCAAGCGCACCGACATTCCCGAGCTGACCATGACGTACCTGGTCGTCGACCTCGGTGGGGGCACCCTGTTGACGGTGCTCGGTCACGGCCCGAACGACAACCCGATCACCCGCGACGACCTCATCCGTATCGCCGAGCACGCCACCCCGGGCGACCCGGCCGACGCCTCCTGGGTCGGCACCCCATAGCGCCCCCGGCGGGCGGCGCCCGCGGCCGGAGATCCGGCCGCGGGCGCCGACGCGTACAACCGGCCGGCTGGTCGCATCCGTCTAAGGAATGACGGCCCGGTGGACGGAGGGCGTATGCAGGCGGCCGAGCAGGAGTACGTCGAGTACGTCACGGCGCGGCTCACGTCGCTGCGGCGGATCGCGTACCTGCTCTGCGGTGATGAACACCGCGCCGACGACCTGGTCCAGCAGACCATTACGAGGCTCTACCTGCGCTGGCCCAAGGTGCGGGCGGTCGACCATCTCGACCGGTACGTGCGAGCCATGCTGGTCCACTCGTTCCTCGACGAGAAGCGGTCGGCCTGGTCACGGGTGCGACTGTTCAACGCACCACCGGAACGGGCCGCGACCGACCAGGTGTCCGTGGAGGATCGGGAGGTCCTGCGGGCCGCGCTCTCCCGGGTACCGAGGCGGCAGCAGGCCGTACTCGTGCTGCGGTTCCTCTGCGACCTGCCCGTCGCCGAGGTCGCCGAGCTGCTCGGGTGCTCGGCTGGGACGGTCAAGAGCCAGACCTCCCACGGGTTGAATGCGCTGCGGCGCGAGCTCGGCGAGCAGGCGCTCGCGGCCTTGGGAAAGAGGACCTGAGATGGAAACCGAGGAGTACGCGACCCTGCTGCTCGCGCCGCTCTATGGCGAGCCAACCACGCCATCCACAGTGGACATCAAGCGGGCCGTCGCGGAAGGCCGGCGCCGGCGCCGGTCCCGGCAGGTGCTGGGGTACGCGGCGATAGCGGCGTTGACCGCGCTCGCCCTGGCCGGCCTGCCCGCTGCCGACCGGCTGCTGGCGAACGCCGGGCCCGCGCCGAAGGGCGGACCGGCAGGCTCGCCGACGACCTCAAGCTCGCCAGCCGCGTCAGGCTCGCCAACGGCGGCGGGCTCGCCGGCGATCGTCCAGCCGCCCGAGCCGACGGCGCCCGCCACCGCGACGCCGCGCCCGCCGACCAGGTGCACACTGGCGCGGCTGCCGATCCCGTCCGGGCGCACCATGGGCCTCGTCACCGGCGCCGACCCGACAGGCCGGTACCTCCTCGGCCGGGCGTACCCGGCGCCGTACCAGGTGCTCATCTGGGACAACGGCCGGCAGGTCAAGGTCGACGTGCCCGGGGGGGACCAGGTGCTCTATGACATCAACTCCAGCGGTACGGCCGTCGGCGTGAGCTACACCGACAGCATCGTGCCGTGGGCGTACCGCAACGGAAAGGTCTCCCCACTCCCGGGGGTGTCCTCGGGCGAGGCGCGCGGGATCAACGAGGCGGGCGTGATCGTCGGTTCGCGGTCCAGCGCTGGCGGTATTCCGGTGCGGTGGGCGTCGCCGTCCAGCCCGCCGACGGATCTGCCGTTGCCCAGCGACGGGGACTGGCGCGGCCTGGCCTACTCTGTCGACGAGGACGGAACGGTCGTCGGAACGCTCTCCCCGGCGGGGTCGAGCGATAGCGCGGACCGCGGGTACGTCTGGCCGCCGGACGGCGCGGTACGCGAGCTGCCCGTGCCGGTCATCGACGGCACGCGGGCGACCACGGTACGCGCCTTCACGATCCGGTACGGCTGGGTCACCGGCCTCGCCGGCCGCGGCGCGACAACCGTCGCGGTGCGGTGGAACGTACACACCGGCGAGGTGCGGACGTTCCCGCAGTTCTCCGTGCGCGCCAGCACCGCGAACCGGTACGGCTGGCAGGTCGGCCCCGCCTCGAACGGTCAGGCCGTGTTCCTCTCCGACGCCGGAGCGGTGATGCTGCCGGACCTGGCTGGCCATCGGCAGCCGCTGGACAACATCGCCACGTCAGTGAGCGACGACGGCAGGACCATCGGCGGCCAGGCCAACGACCGCGATGACGTGATCCAGGCGGTGGTGTGGCGCTGCACCTAGGCCCGTGAGGTACTCGCGGCCCGAGAGATCGCTTTCGCGCGGCGACGCACCGGTTGGACGGTTGGCGAGATCAGCAACCAGTCAACGGGCTACTGCCCCGATCTGTCCTCCTGGCCGTCGGTGGCCTCGGCCCTCGACCGGGTTGGGCTTGATCGACCGGGCGGCCTCACCTCACAGTTCGTGTTCCGGCGCTGCCCCGATTGCTTCTATCTCAATGTGGTCAAGGACGAGAACCTTGCCTGTTGCCTTTGCGGCGAGGATCTACCCCAACACCTGGAACGTGGACCCGAGGTGCGACCAGGCCGAGTCATAGCGGTTCGCTCGGTGCCCACGCCCCGGAGTTTGAGCCTGTTTGATGCCGGGGTCGGGGCTGTCGCCGCGCCAGTGATGACAGCACAGTTGTGAGGCAGACCTAGGCGCGAGTCTATTGTGGATGGCGCGTGTCACGGCGTGATCTAGGTTGCGGGCGCCGAAAAGTGTCGGACCCCGTTGGTAGGTTTCGCACATGGGTTCGACGGGCGGTGTGGCGGCGGCGGTGCGGCTGCTGGAGGCCGGGATTGCCGCGCTGGCCGACGTCGACATTGAAGCGCTGTCGGATGGGCAGCAGCTGGCGCTGTTGCGGGTGGTGCATCCGTTGGTGTGCCGGATGGAGGCGCAGCGCAGCCGGGTGATCGGGTCGGTGCACCGCCGGGGTGCGGTGTTCGCCGACGGTGCGGTCTCGACCGTGGCGTGGCTGCGCTCGCGGCTGCGGATCTCCGACGGGCAGGCGCAGGTGCGGGCGGCGGCCGCGGTGCGGGACGTGCCGGAGCTGGAGAGCGCATACGCCGCCGGGCAGGTGTCCTTCCAGCAGGTGTCGGTGGTGGCGGCCGTGGTGCCCGACATCACGCCCGAGGTGCTCGCGGCTGGGGCGGGCAAGCTGCTGGCCGAGCAGGCCACCCAGCTCGCCCCGGGGCCGCTGCGGCACGCCGCCATCCACATCAGGGATCATTTCGACCCCGACGCCGCGGAGCGGCGGGCCCGGCAACGCCAGGAGGAGCGGTGGCTGAGCGTGGCCCGCACCTTCGACGGCGCCGTGGCCGTGCAGGGAGTGCTGGACCCCGACGGTGGGGAGCTACTACTGAACACCCTGGCTGCGTTGATGCCACCGCCGATGCCGCACGACCCGCGCACCCCGGCGCACCGGCGCGCCGACGCCCTGCTGGACCTGTGCCGGCTGGCCGCCAACCACACCCCGACCGCGGGTGGGGAGAAACCCCACGTCACCGTCACCATCGACTGGGAAACGCTGCGCGGCGGGGGCACCGCCACGCTCGGCTCCGGCGTGCCGATCACCGCGGAGACCGCCCGCCGGCTGGCCTGCGACGCAACCGTGATCCCGGCGGTGCTCGGCAGTGCGGGCGAACCGCTGGACCTGGGCCGGGCGGCTCGGCTGGTCAGCACCGCCCAACGCCGCGCCCTCACCCTGCGCGACCAAGGCTGCCGCTTCCCCGGCTGCGACCGCCCTCCACAATGGACAGACGCACACCACCTGATGCCCTGGGCCGACGGTGGCCCCACGGACTTGGATAACCTGCTGCTGTTGTGCCGGTGGCATCACACCGCGGTCCACGAAGGCGGCTGGACCCTCCATCTGGACACCCTCGCCAACACCGTCACCGCGACCAGACCCGACGGCCAACCACTCGACATCACCAGCCAGCCAAGAAGCCGCTCGCCCGGCGCCGGCTAGCCCAGCTTCGGTCGCCGACGAGCTGAGCTCCGCCGGAGCCGATCTCGCCGGCATGGCCACCGCCTACGCGGAGACCGAGCAGGCGGCGGCCGAGAACATCAATCGGTTTCGCGAGCTTCTCGGGTAAGGGGGCGCGAGGTGGGACTGCAGCTGCCCGGCGAGCTGGTGAGCGTGTTGAGCATGCTGGGTACGACTGGCCCACCTCGGACGAGGAGAAGCTGTTCGAGCTCGGGCAGGCGTGGCTCGACTTCTCCGGCCAGATGAGTGGTGCCGTGGCCTCGGCGACCGGGGTGTCGCAAGAGGTGTGGAGCACCAACCAGGGCCAGGCGATCGAGGCGTTCCGCAGCTGGTGGACGAGTGAGGACAGTGCTCCGGCGGTCCTCGACCGCGGGTCCAGCGGCGCCACCACCGTCGGCATTGGACTGCTCGTGTGTGCCGGCATCGTCCTCGCCTTGAAGATCAGCATCATCGTCCAGCTGGTGATCCTGGCCATCCAGATCGCGCAGGCGATCGCCACCGCGGTCGCCACCTTCGGCGCCTCACTGCTGGAGATCCCGATCTTCAAGATAATTACGTCGAAGCTCCTGGACATGTTGATCGACCAGGCCATCTCGGCGGTCCTCGGTGGCTAGGCGGAAGAAGCCCGACATCCCGCCAGGTGCCGCCAAGAAGGTGGCGGAGGCGCTCGACAACATCGACGCGCCGAAGCCGCGGAAGGTGGCGAAGCCGGGGCCCCTCCGTACGATCAACGAGGCGCACCGCTAGCTCCTGACGAATGTCATGGCGAATCGGTGGCACGCCGACACTGAACACCCGCCGGGTACCTTCGGCACAGTGGCTCCATGCCAACGAACACGCGCGGCGGGCCGGCGGGCATCGCGCTCACCGGCCTCACGAAGTCATTCCGTACCGGGCAGGGCGTCGTGCACGCCGTGCGCGGCGTGGACATCTCGGTAGGGCCCGGCGAGACCGTGGCGCTGCTCGGCCCGAACGGTGCCGGAAAGTCGACCACCATCGATATGCTGCTCGGCCTTCTGCCGCCGGACGCCGGTACCGTCGTGCTATTCGGCAGGAGGCCCCGGGAAGCCGTCCAGGCCGGCTCGGTCGGCGCCATGCTCCAGGTCGGCTCCCTGATCCGCGACCTGTCGGTGCGGGAGCTGGTGACGATGATCGCCTCGCTCTACCCGAACCCGCTGCCGGTCGACGAGGTGCTGGAGCTGACCGGTACCGCCGGCTTCGCCCGGCAGCGTACCCAGAAGCTGTCCGGTGGCCAGTCCCAGCGCGTGCGGTTCGCGCTCGCCCTGGTGAGCAACCCGGACCTGCTGGTGCTCGACGAGCCCACGGTCGGGATGGACGTCGAGGGCCGGCACGCGTTCTGGACCGCCATGCGGGGCTTCGCCGCGGGCGGCGCGACAGTGCTGTTCGCCACGCACTACCTGGAGGAGGCCGACTCGTACGCCGACCGGATCATCCTAATGGCCCGCGGCACGGTGGTCGCCGACGGACCTGCCAGCGAGATCAAGGCCGCGGTCGGCTCGCGCACCATCCAGGCCACGCTGCCCGACGCGGACCCAGCCCGCCTCGCCGCCCTGCCGGGCGTCAGCGGCGTGGACTTCCGGGGCGAGATGGTGGTGCTGCGCTGCGCCGACTCCGACGCCGCGCTGCGCGCGCTGCTCGCCGAACACCCGCGGGTCCGGGACATCGAGGTCACCGGCGCCCGGCTGGAGCAGGCCTTCCTGCAGCTGACCGCTGAGCCTTCCGTTGAGGAGCGTGTGTGATGACGTACCTGAAGTACGAGCTCCTGCGCGCGTCGCGCAACACCCGCTTCTTCCTGTTCTCGTTGGGGTTCCCGCTGATCCTGTTCCTCGTGGTCGCCGGCCCGAACCGGCACGGCACGCTCGGCGGCATCCCCTTCCCGGTGTACTACCTGGCTGGCATGGTCAGCTGGGGCACCATGGCGGCCGTGGTGTCCAGCGGTGTGCGGATCGCCACCGACCGGGCGGCCGGCTGGACCCGGCAGCTCCGGCTCACGCCGCTGTCGGCCCGGACGTACCTGCGAGCGAAGGTGCTTGGCGGGTACCTGGTCGCCGCGTTGAGCATCATGCTGCTGTACGCGGCCGGGATCGCCCTCGGGGTGCGCCTGCCGGCCGAGCGGTGGCTGGACATGACCGGCCTGATCCTGGTCGGTCTCATCCCGTTCGCGGCGCTGGGCATCTGGCTGGGCCACCTGCTCACGCCCGAGGCGATCGGACCGGCGATGGGCGGCATCACGGCGCTGTTCGCCCTGCTCGGCGGCGCCTGGGGACCGCTGGCCAGCCACGGGTTTATGCTGCACGTCGCGCAGGCGCTGCCGTCGTACTGGCTGGTCCAGGCCGGGCGCAGCGCGGCCACCGGCACCGGTTGGGGCCCGAACGGCTGGGGGGTGATCGCGGCATGGACGCTGGTGTTCGGCGCGCTGGCTGCCCGGGCGTTCCGGCGCGACACCCAGCGGGCGTGAGGCCGCGATGAGCAGCCTGCTGCCGACCTATGCAGCCTTCACCGGCGGGTCCCGGAGATGGCGGGGTGGCTGGCGGCGGTTCGTCTTCCCGGCCTTCTGGCTGGTGTACCTAACCCGGACCGTCGCCGGCGTCCATCAGTACGCGAGCGGTTGGGGCGCTGTGGTCGGGTACGGCATCGTGGTCGCGTTCGCCGGCTGCTACCTTGCCACGCTACCGGCCGCGTGGAGCGGGCAGCGGGCGCGGTTCTGGACGGGGTACCTGGCGATGCTCCTGCTCTGCGCGGCGGAGACGCCCTTCGCCCACGAGCACGCGTTCACCATGTGCGTCTACGTCGCCGTGCTCACCATGGGACGGCCGCGCCGGTACGCCGTACCGATCATCGGCGCGCTCGCGGCCACCGCCGCGTTCACCCCCGCCCTGGTGCCCGCCTGGCACGCCGACGTCGAGGCCGAATGGCTAATCACCATCCCGCTGGTGGCCCTGGCCATGTGGGGGTACTTCGGCGTCATCCGGACCAACCTCGAGCTGGCCGCCGCCCGGGCCGAGGTGGCTCGGCTGGCCGCCGAGAACGAGCGCACCCGGATCGCCCGCGACCTGCACGACCTGCTCGGGCAGTCGCTCACGGCGATCACGGTCAAGGCCGGCCTCGCCCGGCGCCTGGCCGAACGCGGCGAACCGGCCCGGGCGGCCGCGGAGATCGGCGAGGTCGAGCGGCTGTCCCGGCGTACCCTCGCCGACGTCCGGGCGGCGGTGTCTGGGCACCGGGACATCACGCTCGCCGGCGAGCTCGCCACGGCCCGCGAAGCGCTGCGGGCGGCCGGTATCCTCGCCGAGCTGCCCGGCTCGGTGGACATCGTCGACCCGTCGCTGTCCGAGCTGTTCGGCTGGGTCGTCCGGGAAGGCGTCACCAACGTGGTCCGGCATTCCCGGGCCACTCACTGCACGGTGACGCTCGGGCCGGGCTGGATCGAGATCGTCGACGACGGCCATGCGCAGCGCGAGGACCGCAGCTTGCTGGGACCAGGTGCGAGCGCGAGGAGCGAGCGAAGCGAGCCCCGCAGTCGCGAGCGAAGACCGGGGCAGTCGCAAGCCAGCGCCATCGGTGGCCTGAGCGAACCGGGTGCCGGGACCGGGCTGGTCGGGCTGCGGGAGCGGGTGGCGGCCAGCGGCGGTACCGTCGACGTCCGGCCGCTGGCTCCTGGCTGGCGGCTGCGGGTGCAGGTACCGACACCGGCCGAGAACACTCGACCCGAAGCGGCCCCGGCGCCGACAATCGGTACGTGATCCGCCTGCTGCTCGCCGACGACCAGGCGCTCGTCCGGTCGGCGCTCGCCGCCATGCTGGAGCTCGAGGACGACTTCACGGTGGTGGCCCAGGTCGGGCGCGGCGACGAGGTGGTCGAGGCGGCGCTGGCGTACACCCCGGACATCGCGCTGCTCGACATCGAGATGCCGGGCATGGACGGGCTGGCCGCGGCGGCCGCCCTGGCGACCGCGCTGCCCACCTGCCGGGTCATCATCCTCACCGCGTTCGGCCGGCCCGGGTACCTGCGCCGGGCGATGGAGGCCGGAGCCCTCGGTTACGTCGTCAAGGACGCCCCGGCCGAGCAGCTCGCCGAGGCGGTGCGACGGGTGAGCCGCGGGGAGCGGGTCGTCGACCCGGCGTTGGCCGCCGCGACGCTCGCCGGCGGTCCGTCGCCGTTGACCGGGCGCGAACGGGACGTGCTCGTCGCCGCCCGGGGTGGCGCGACGATCGCCGACATCGCGCGCCACCTGTTCCTGTCCGAAGGCACCGTACGCAACTACCTGTCGGCCGCGATCGCCAAGACCGAGACCCGCAACCGGGTCGAAGCGATCCGGGTGGCCGACGAGCGCGGCTGGCTGTAGCGCCGAACGCCCGCGCCAGCGGGCGTTCGCTACACCGTGATGACGACCTTTCCCCTGGCGTGTCCTTCCTCGAGGTAGCGGATAGCCTCGGGAACCTCGCTCAGCGGGTACATCCGGTCGATGACCGGTGTGACCTTTCCAGACTGGAGAAGCTCGCACAGGACGGCGAGGTCGTCCCTGTTCGCCTTGGCCAGGAACGGAGTCATCGTCTGGCTGACGAACCGGGAAAGCACCACCATCGTGACCGGACCGATCAGCGGTGCGATCCACAGCCCGGTGACGGGCCCGCCGACCGCCACGAGCACCCCCTTCGGAGCCAGTACCCGCCGGTACTCCGACAGGGTCCGGCTGCCGGCCATGTCAACCAGCACGTCGTAGCGCTGGCCGGTTCGGGTGAAGTCCTCCCGGGTGTAGTCGACGACGTGGTCGGCGCCGATCGACCGGACCAGCTCGACGTTTCTGGTGCTGCACACGCCGGTCACCTCGGCGCCGAACGCCTTGGCGATCTGCACGGCAAACGTCCCGACACCGCCGGCCGCGCCGTTGACCAGAACCTTGTGCCCGGCCTGGGTCCGCCCCTTGTCGCGAAGGGCCTGCAAGGCGCTGAACCCCGCCACCGGTACGGACGCCGCCTGCTCGAACGTCAGGTTGGCCGGCTTTGTCAGCACCCCTCCGTCGTGGCGGATCCGGACGTACTCAGCGAACGCCCCCAAGCGCTGGCCGAACACCTCGTCGCCGGGCTGGAAGGTGGTCACGTTCTTCCCCACCGCCTCGACGTACCCGGCCAGGTCAAGACCGAGCCCGTTGACCTTCGGCCGGGACAGCCCGGCCACCGCGCGGACGAGGTACGGCGTGCCCCTCATGTAGTGGAAGTCCGCGGGGTTGACTGAAGCCGCCCGGACCCGGACCAGTACCTCGTCGTCGGTCGCGACCGGCGTGTCGACGTCCTCCAGCGCGAGGACGTCGGGTGGGCCGTACCGGTAGTAGCGAATCGCCTTCATGACCTTTCCCTTCACCCGACGGTTCGCAGGATCTGTTCGATCGACGCCGCCCGTGACCGCAGCTCGGCCAGGTCGGCCGCCATTCGCTGCTGGACATCCAGCGTGTTCTCGGCGAGCTGCTCGAACCGGTGCACGAGCTGACGCAGGTCGTCTGCCTGGGAAGCCGCGAGCCTCAGCTTGCGGGACTCGACCACGGCCGCGATGACGATAGCGGTCAGGATGGTGGCCGCGGCCAGCACGGTGACCAGGGAGATCGCCACGGGCCAGGACATCGCCCCACCGAAGCTGAGGGCGTTCATCACGAATGCTCCTTGGGTCCAGGACCCTTCTCCGGGTCCGTCCGGCTGAGTGTCTTCGCCGCCTCGGCGAGCACCGATGCGGTCAGGTGCACGTTGAAGTCCGTGACCTCGTAGTACTTCATGGCCTTGCCGTCCTCGGACAGCTCGAGGCTGCCGACGACCAGGCCGGCGGCTTCGAGTCGTTGCAGGTGCATGTGCAGGAGTGGACGGCTCACGCCGATCTCGCGGGCCAGGTGGCTCACGTAGTCACGGCCATTGGCCAACGTCGCCACGATGCGCAGCCGAAGCGGGTTGGCCAGGGCCGCCAGGATCTCGACCAGCTTGTCGCCGGTCGGTCCGGCGGCCGTCATGGCACTCCTTCATATGTCAGAGCGACCTTACACATGTAACCGTAGCACCAAGGTGCATGCCGGCAACGGTGCCACGTGCCGGCAGGCATGGTGCTTGGGGTAACGCCTGATCAGCCGGGCCCTGGGCGGGCCCTGGAGTCCGCCGCCCGGCGGCCCGCGAACCGCTCCGCGAACCTGCGGTAGGTCGGAGTGCCGGGTGCCCGGTCCAGCACCGCGAACACGACCCGCTCGAAGGCATCGACCCGCCGCAGCGCGGCGCCGAAGGCGTCGGCCACCACCACCGAATCGTTGCCGAACACACCGCAGCCCCATGCACCGAGCACCAGCCGCCGGTGCCGGTGCGCGGCGGCCACCTGCAGTACTCGTACCGTCCGACTGCGCAGCACCTCGGGGACGGTACCGGCAAGGTGGGGCTGGTTAGCCAGGATCGCCCGCAGGTTCGGCGCGGCAGCGGTAATCATTCCGACGCGGTACGGCCGGTCCAGCAACGCTCCAGTGTCGTCGCGAAACACGGGAACGCCGGGCGAGTAGATGACCCGGTCGCTGTAGCGCAGATCCGGCTCGGTCCGGTGATGCTCGTAGAACATCGGTGCGGCGGCGAGGCACGCGTGCAGAGCAGACGCGCGGGCGATGTCCTCCTCCTGTGCTCGTGCGCCGGTACGGAAGCCGCCGCCCGGGTTGCGTGCGGAGGCGAACACGAGCAGGGCGGCATCGCCGCCGAGCCGGCGCGCGGCGGCCAGGCTCGACTCGTTGGCTACCTCGACCACGGGCGTGGAGCCACCCGCCATCTCCACGTCCAACGGCTCGTCCGGGTGGTACATCCGGGTACCGGCGACCGCGTCGGCCACCGCTGTCGCGATGTCCACCCAACCCCCCGACGGTGCCGGGTAGCCGCCGGCCTGCGTGATCGCGACGGTCTCCGCAGCGATAGCACGCAGCCGGGCGTTTGACGCGTTCACAGCTGCTCCCGTACCTCCATGAGGGCGAACCCGAGCAGGTTGCGGCCGCGCCACCCAGACGGGCGTTGCGCGTCGGGGTCGTTCGCGGCCATCCCGATGCCCCAGATCCGGTCGTACGGGCTGGCCTCCACCAGGACCTTGCGCCCGGTCGCTACAAGGAACTCGCGCAGGTCGGCGTTCTGGGTGAACTTGGCGAGGTTCCCGGTGACCACGACACCGTAGCCGACCTGCAACCAGCGCGCCTCGTCGAAGCCCTTGACCTTACGCCCCGCGGCCTTCGCCGCGCCGGGGCTCGTCGCGGCCAGCACTGCCGCGAGCCCGTCGTCGTCGGCGAACAGGCGTGCCTTCTCCGCCATCATCCAGTGCTCCGCCGTGAGGTAGCTGACCCCGTCGATGGTGAACGGGGCGGGCCACCACTGGCTCAGGCAGCCGGCGCCAACCGCACCGCTGCGTGTGGGCCGGTGACCCCAGAACAGCAGCAGGTCGAGCGGCTCGCCTACGGCCTCGATCGCCTTGAGGTCGGCCAGGCGCTCGTCGGGTGTCATCGTGCTCCATTCGGTACGGCCAGCAGCTCGGCGACTCGGCGTGTGGCGGCGGTCATGCGCTGCGCGCGGTCGCCGCGTACCTCGATCCATGGCTCGGTCCGCTCCGTCAGCGCTTGCCGGAACCGTCGGGTCATCCAGGCGCGGAGGTGTTCGCCATCGCGGGTGCCGTCCTGGACGAACGGGATGTCGTCACCGGTAAGGATGTACAGGGCGTAGGACCGGTTGGCGGCCAGCGCCTGCACCGCAGGCGACGGGAAGCCGAGGTAGCGTTCATGCCAGATCGAGGTGGCCAGCGCGTCTGTGTCGCAGATCAGCAACCGTCCACTGTGGCCGGCCACACTGTCCTCATCGGACTGTTGTTGCCAGGCGATGTGTACGAAGTCCTCGCTGCGCCAGTCGATCGTCGGGGCTTCGGCCAGGCGCTGGCCACAGTAGGCACGGCCGTACTCGGGTACCCAGCCGCAGCCATAGTGGGCGGCCAGGTCCTGCGCCAGGGTGGTGGTGCCGGTCGACTCGGCACCAACCACGGCGACCCGGTGCACGTACCACGCGCGCACACACGGCGCGAGGAGCTCGGCGTGGCGCCAAGGGTCGGCCCGCACCAACGTGCCGGAGATCGGGTACCGCTGCCGGCCCGGGTCGACGGCGATGTGCCGGGCACCCATCGCGGCGGCATAGCGCGGTCCGTAGTCCTCCGAGGTGAACACCACATCGGGCGCCTTGCCCAACAGCGCCACCGTGCGCGCGGCCCACGCCCGCGACGTGGCCTCGCCCTGGTCGTCGGGAATGTCGTCCGGGCACGCCAGGACGGTGGTGGACGGGTGCAGCCCGCGCAGCCAACCCACCCGGACCTCGACCGGAATCGGGTCGTCAGAGCGGGCGCACACGATGACGACCACCCGCTCAGTTCCGGCGCAGGCGGTGTCGATCAGGTATGAGTGGCCGGCGTGTGGCGGCAGGAACTTCCCGATGACCACCCCGAGCGTCACGGCGTCACCACCGCCGGAACGGGCGATGCCTCGCCGGCCGCCAGCGTGCCGCGCCACTGGCGCAGCCCCGCCAGGCACATGCCGATGAACAGCGGCTGCAGCACCGCGGTCAGGTACAGGTGCTGGCTGGTGTACATCACGATGTAGGCGACATCGACCGCGATCCACAGCCACCAGTTGCCCAGCAGCTTGCGGGTCAACATGTACTGGGCGATCAGCGACGCGACCGTGGTGGCCGCGTCGGGCAGCGGCTGCGCGTCGGAGACCGCCGCCATGGCGGGCCACAGCAGCGCCGTCGCCGCCACCCCGATCCCGGTCAGGAGCAACGCCTCGCCCCGCCGGGTGCGGCGCACCGGCAGCTCGCCGGGACGCTCCCCGCCGCGCAGCCACCAGTACCAGCCCGCGATCCCGAGCCCGATGTAGAGCAGCTGAAGCCCGGCGTCCAGGTACAGCCGGGACGTCCAGAACAGCACCAACCAGAACGCGCTGTTGGCGATGCCGATGGGCCAGGCCCACACGTTCTGCCGCACAAACAGCCACACCGACGCCGCGCCAGTGACGAACCCCGGGATCTCCGGCCACGACATGCGAGCATCATGACTCAGATTGAGTCCTGATGCAACTCGCATTGAGTACCATGGCCGCCGTGGGTACCCGTCAGCGCGGCACCGACCCCGGTGAGCGTGCGTTCCTTGACTCCTACGACCCGCGCGCGTTCCCGCCGGTAGCGGTCACCGTCGACGTCGCCATCCTGACCGTGCGGCAGGGGCAGCTCAGCGTTCTGCTGGTGCGCCGCGGCACCCACCCGTACCGGGGAAGATGGGCCCTGCCTGGCGGCTTCGTCGCCGCACAGGAGAACCTCGACGCGGCCGCCGCACGGGAGCTCGCCGAGGAGACCGGTGTTGGTGTCCCGGCACACCTGGAACAGTTGCAGTGCTACGGCAACCCGCGCCGGGACCCGCGCATGCGCGTGATCTCCGTCGCCTACCTCGCCCTCATCCCCGATCCGAACCGGCCAGTCGCCGGTACAGACGCCGCCGAGGCGAGGTTCTGGCCCGTCGACGATATCCGCGCCGACAACGGCCCGGCACTCGCGTTCGACCACGACCAGATCCTTGCCGACGCGGTCGAACGCGCCCGCGCCAAGCTGGAGTACACCAACCTGGCAACCTGGCTTCTCGACGAGCCGTTCACCGTCGCCGAGCTACGCCGCGTCTACGAAGCCGTCTGGGGAGTCCACCTGCACCAGGCCAACTTCCGCCGCAAGGTCCTGGCTACCCCCGGCTTCGTCGCCCCGACCGGCGAAGCGGCAGCCACCGGCCGCGGCTGGGCCGAGCTCTACACGCGCGGCGGCAGCGCGCACCTGCATCCCGCCCTGCTCCGGCCGGCCTGACCATCGGCACTGGTCGGCCTGATATGACAGTGCTGTTACCCTGCCGCCGGCCACGGACATGAGCCACAACACGACCGAGCATCTGCTCGCCGACATGGAACGGCTCGGTGTGCCTGGGAGGACGCGGACACACCGGCAGCGGCACGATGCGGCTGCGGGTACGCACGGCCCTCGACACGTTCGCCGCCAAGGCGGCGTCCGGGTGGACGGCCCGAGGTTAGCGGCTCTGGAGGCTCTTGACGTTGTCGCCGAACGTCCAACCCTTCGACCCGTCCCAGTTGATGGACCAGGTCATCAAGCCCTTCAGAGCGTTCCTCTCGGCGTTCCAGGCCTGCGCCACCAACGCCGGCGACATGTAGCCGCCCCCGGCGCCCGGCTGCGCGGGTAACCCGGGAACCTGCTTGTCGAAGGGAACCTTGATCGTGGTGCCCTGCACGACCAGCCCGGCGTTCAGGCAGTTGCTCTGCACGGTGAACCCTTGAACCGTACCGGCCGAGTACGAGTCGCCCGAGCAGCCGTACATGTTCCCGTTGTAGTACTGCATGTTCAGCCACCAGAGCCGGCCGTTGTCGACGTACTTCTTGATGATCGGCAGGTACGCCCCCCAGATCGAGCCGTACGTGACGCTGCCGCCGGTGACGTACGCCGTCTCGGGCGCCATCGTCAGACCGAAGTTCGACGGCATCCGCGCGAGCACGCCGTCGATGATGCGGACCAGGTTCGCCTGCGACGTCGACAGCTGGTTGATGTTCCCGCTCCCGGTCAGGCCGGTCTCGATGTCGATGTCGATGCCGTCGAAGTTGTACTGCTTGAGGATCGGCACCACCGTGGCGATGAACCGGTCGGCGACGGCGGTGGAGCCGAGGTCGATGCCGGCGGCCGCACCGCCGATCGACATCAGGATCGTCGCACCGGCCGCCTTTGCCTGGCACATCTGGGCCGGAGTGGCGACCTTCACGGTCGAGTCCATCCCGTCCTGCCACAAGACCGTGCCGTCGGACCGGATCACCGGGAACGCCGCGTTGATTACGTTGTAGCCGTGCCCCGCGATGCGGGAGTCAGTGATGGGGACCCAACCGAGCGGCGGATGCACACCGTTGGCCGCGCCATCCCAGTTTTCCCAGTACCCCTGCAGAACCTTGCCCGCCGGTCTCGACTTCACCGGGCAGGTGGCGCCCGGCGACGGGAGAACCGATCCGGTCGGGGATGGCGACGGGGAGGCCGAGCGGGACGGCGAAGGCGGCAGGGTACCGCCGCCGACAGTCCACCGCTGGTTGTTGTTGCTGGCCGTCTTGCACGTCCAGAGCTGCACGATCGTGCCGTTGGCCGTGCCGTTGCGGTTGATGTCCACGCACTTACCCGACGGCGTCCCGGTGATCGTCCTGTTGGTGTTCAGCTTCCACTTCTGGCTGGCCCTGCCGGTGCAGGTCCAGATGACCAGCTTCGTACCGCTGGCGGTGCCCCCACCCGAGGCGTCGAGACACTTGGTCACCCCACCGATGGTCACTCGCAGCTCGCTGGCGGCCGTCGACGTCCAGGCCCGGTTCGCCCCACCGGTACACGTCCAGATCACCACCTGCGTACCATTGGCGCTGCCACCGCCACTCACGGACAGGCACTTACCGGACACCGGGTTGACCAACGGGCTGGCCGTGATGGCCGCATCGGCACCGGGTACCAGCACCACGGCCGCGACAGCCGCCACCACCGCGGCACCGGCCGCCGGGAGAGCGTGACGAAGTCTGATCCTCATGAGGTCTCCACAGGGCATCGTGAAGGATGCGCAGGGCTTCGATCCTTATCGATACGTGTCCTACTGTCAACAGTCCTTACCATTTAACGCAGACCGGTGCACCTACTAGGCTGGCCATCGTGACAGGGACGGGACTGCCTCGGGCGAGAAGCTGAGGCCCCATTGTCGATGACGACCGCACTACACGAGCTCAACAACGACATCTGGCTGCCGTTCAGCCACGCGTACGCCAACCGTGACGTTGAACGCTACCTTGGCCTGCACGCCCCGGACTTCACCTGGGTTCGGGCCGAGGAAGGCATCATCGAAGGGCTCGACGACTGTTGAGCGACTTCCGCGGGGACGTGGCCGGAGGCCGGCCCCGCAGTGTGGAGCCGGATGGCCCTGTTCATCACCTACGACGAGGATGGCGGCTTCTTCGATCACCTGGTTCCCCCGACGCCGCCGCAGACGCGGGCACAGGGCCAGTCGACCGTACCGATCACCAACGAGATCTTCCCCGGTGACGCCAGCCATCCGGCCGGCCCCTATGGCCTCGGGATGCGCGTACTGATGATCATCGCTTCGCCGTGGACCAGAGGCGGTTGGGTCAACTCGCAGCTGTTCGACCCACGTCATTGATACGGTTCCTCGAGGCACGGTTCGCCGGTCACCGCACGGATCTGGTGGAAGCCGACATCACGCCGTGGCGGCGGGCGGTCGTCGGGGACCTGACCACCGCCTTCGACTTCAAGACCCCGAACCGGTCGCGGCCGGTCACCCTGCCGGGTACCGACGACTTCAAGCCCACGGTCCTCGTGCGCCATCCCGACCAGGTGCCCGCGCCACCCGCGAACCAGCGGCTGCCTGGCCAGGAGCGGGGAGTACGCCCGGCTCGACCGATCCCGTACACGTTGCATACCGATGGGCGCGCCTCCGAAGAGATGTTCAGCATCGACTTCGGCAACAGTGGCGGTGCGGCAGCGGTCTTCCAGGTGAGGTCCGCCGGCAGCGCCCAGCCGCCCCGTACCTACACGGTCGAGCCGGGCAAGCACCTGGCTGACACCTGGGAGTCGGTGTCCGGGTACGACCTGTATGTCCACGGGCCGAACGGTTACTTTCGCGGCTTCAAGGGCGGCAACCCGGGACGGCAGCACGCGAGGCTCGACGTCACGGCGTCGTACGACGAGCGGGACCGCACGATTGTTCTCGAGATCAGGAACCGCAGCTCAGCGCGGACCGAGCCGTCCAGGGCGACCCGGGTTTCGAGTACCGCTATGCCGGCCATCTCGAGAACGGTGAGGACAGCATCAGCGATCCCGCGATGGGCGGACTGCTCCTCTAAGCCGCCAGCCGCGCGACTGCCCGAGCCAGGATTCTGGCGCGCGTCTCCGGCGTGCGGGCCTTGAGCAGCTGCAGGATCACGGCGTACCGGTCGGATCGGCCGAGCCGTTCGAAGGCGGCGTTCGCGCGGGCGTTGCCGGCCAGCGCGGCCGCGAGGTCGGGCGGGACCACCGCGGTGCGTTGCGACTCGTACGCCGCCTCCCAGCGTCCGTCTGCCTTGGCGGCCGCGACCTCCGCGAGCCCGGCTGGCCGCATGCGCCCGGTCGCAATGAGTGCCTCGACCTTCGCCACGTTGACCTGCGACCACGAACTCCTCGGCTGGCGGCGCGAGTACCGCTGGAGGAACGACACGTCGTCGTTGGCCCTGCGCTGGCCGTCGATCCAGCCGTAGCACAGGGCCACGTCGAGCGCCTCCGCGATCGTGATCGTGGCGATCCGCGAGTGCCGCTTGGCGATCCGCAACCATGCCTCGGTCCGCACCCAGTGTTGCGCGGCCAGCCAGGACTCCCATTGGGCCGCATCGGGAAAGTCGAGAACCTCCACGCTATGCGGGTTTGGTGAACGCGAGGACTTCGAGGTAGTGCGGGTTGTACATGACGCCCAGCACGTTGCCGAACGGGTCGACCACGGCGGCGGTGACGAACCCCGCGGTCCCGCGTGACGTGATCGGCTGGTACTCCTTGGCGCCCATCGACAGCAGTCGCTCAACCGTGGCGTTGATGTCGTCGACGTGCCAGTACACGATGGCGCCGCCAGGCTCGGTCGCGGCGCCGGGCGGTGCGTAGCTGCGGTCGATGAGCTACGGCCGCCGCCACGTCGTCGGCCCAAAAGCTGATCGTGCTGACTCCTCGCAGGCTCACCATGCCTCCCAGCTCGCTGCGTCCCGTCCTCGTCGCCGCTCCTGCGGTCACGCCGGCTTGACCACCCAATCTTGCCGCGGTAGTCAAACGCTAGGAATCAGAATCGCCGGCCGTCGTCGAACCACCTGTCGGCCTCAGGCTCAGGTACCTGGAGACGTTTGGCCAGGCGACGGAAGACGACCCAGGCGTGCTCGCGGTGGATCGTGTCGATCAGGCCATGCTCGTCGTTGATCGAGCTGAGATCGGCGACGAGACCGCGCAGCGCACGCTCGGCGGCGTCCAGCCGATCCGGTGCCTCGGGCGCGATGGCCTCGATGGCCCGGCGAGCGCGGGTGTACGCAGAGCACGCGGCCTGCCCGAACGCCTTCGAGTCTTCCACCCAGTCACGGAACGGGTTATCCATATGGGCCGCCAGCCAGGCCTGCGACTTGGCGCCCTTGACCGACACCATAACCGTGCTGCCCGTGAAGCGGGCCTTCAGCGCGGCGGCGATCGTGCGCCTGGTCCCGTTGAGAAAGAGGTGACGCAACGACGGCAGACCGGGCAGCCGCTCCGGATCCAGGCCATAGGCGTCGTCAAGCCGCAGCTTCTGGAGCTGCCGGTGCCTGCCCAGCTCGGGCAGATCGGCAAGGACACCCGGAGGATCGCCGAACGTGAGCGTCAGATCCTCCAGGTCAGTCAGGCCGGCCAGCACCGCCGCGGACACCTCACCGCCCACCCAGAGCCAGACCTTGGGCGTGCGCCGTACCCCGTCCGGTATCACGACGTCCGGCCCGTACTGAAAGAGCCGCAAGTCCAGCCGGTGACCCATGTCGGGTGCGTCGACCTGAAGCGCCGCTGGCGGTCTGCGCAGCAGCAGCGTCTCGATCGAGTCAGGAAGGCGAACGCTACGCAGCCCGGCACCCTCGAACCGAACCGTGCCAAGGCTCGTCGAGCGGAGGTCAATGTCACCGATCGCGTCATACCAGTACAGGAAACGGATGCCGCGGCGGGCCGCGACAGCCGCGATGATCCCGCGCTCAGGCCCGGACCACTCCACCGTGAGGCACTGCGGCAGCGCATCCAGCTGCGACCAGTCGACCGGCCCCTCCGCCGACACCAGACCATCACTCCCCGGCCGCAGATCGAGCACCCTGGTCGAGCCGGCCAACCGCCTCGGGCCGGCACCGAAGTCCACCTCCACATTCATTCAGGCCTGCACGTCATCCAATGTGGACAGACAGAGCGGGCGCCCGGCCAGGTCGTCGACGTTGAGGCAGTTGATCGCGACCGAGCTGAGCCAGATCGAGTCAGACATGCCAGGAAGTCTTCCCCAACGCTCGTCCGCCCTGCCGTGCGGGCCGACGACCGCGCCGTGTGGGCCAACCACGCCGCCGCCGCGCGGTGCTAGCATCCGCGGACGTGACGCACTCGAGGGGCGGCGCTCAGCTGAGCGCGGGTTCAGTGACGGTCGACATCGGGCGGGCCAGTGTCGTCGCGATCGTGATGGCGGCGGTGCTCCTTGGCGGGC
>WNGF01001123.1_pt1 | contig 55303 bp, 35 predicted proteins | sample 5400641 | NCBI WGS metagenome assembly WNGF01 (sample SAMN13153371, study PRJNA577476) | soil metagenome | isolation source: 80 cm soil or saprolite under grassland replicate 2 | place: USA:California | collected 2016-06-15
CTGACAATTCCGGTTGGCAGGAGATCCTTAAGGTGCCGGAAGAAGTTGTGAATCAAGTCCCTCAGGCAAAGTGAACCATGTCGCGAGATTGCGCCGGAGGAATTGCCGTATGTTTAAGCTTTCAACCAAAACCAAAACCGTTCAAGGCAGAAAGTCTCGCAGGTCGGGAACGGCGGTTTACTCACGCTCAAACGGCGGCAGCTTGAGCCGCTCGAGACGGATTGACCGAGAACTCAGGGTATGATTATAGTCACATTGTTCAGTCTCTGGAGGACGCAGGTCAGTGAGCACAGCTAACATTAAAGAAGAAGCTAGGCGACTAATTGATAAGCTGCCCGAAGACATCACTTGGGACGACTTGATGCACGAGATTTATGTTCGGCAAGCTATCGAATCGGGTCGGGCGGATAGTGAGGCCGGGAGAACCAAGGATGTCGCGGAGGTGCGCGCCAAGTTCGGACTACAACCGTGAGGGTTCTGTGGACGGATTCGGCAGTTGCCCACCTTCAGGCTATTCATGATTATATTGCGCAGACCTCACCATTGGAAAAACCAGTCCGCCGCAATATTGATTTGTGTCTCGCTGACGATTCTAGTGGCATCCTGCACGTCTCTTCGTTCTCTGGCTGGTGGCCCGGATAAGGAGGCTCGTGAGTTGATCGACGCCGCTGCGGCGGACTTGGCGGCCGTAAGGAAGATGGACAGTGACCTTAGCGCCAAGATGTCGCGGATACCCACGCTCTTCTTATCAAAAAACACAGCCGACATTAACTCTCTTCTGGACGAAGCCCACAAACTGGTGGAAAAAGAGCAGGCGTTGTTGACCTCGGCTGCCGGCAAACTTGACCGTGCCTCGAAACTCAAAGTTAGCGAAAAGCTGAAGCAGTACATTACGTTGAAAAAGGGGGCAGCCGAAAAGAGAATTGAAGGATACAGGGAGGCCGATAAGTCGATCTCCCTCCTCCGTGACAGCGTCAACGGCGATAATGCTGCCAAGCGGAAGGCACAGACGGCCAGTCGACAGTTGGACACTGAAGTGAGCCGGATATTTGACGAGGCCGGCAAACTTGAGCGAGAGGCAGCCGAAGTTGCAAGGCAGAACCCAGGCCTAATCGACCAACACCCCTGAGAGCGGTTCCGCGGAACAACGGGGGTGTCTTGTAAGCGCCGATTGAGAGGTTTTTGGGAACTAAGCGAAACTATCGGCGGGCGAAGGTAGCCTAAGGTGATGCGTTACGTTTTGCTAGTCTCCACTAATGCCGGCGCCTATTTGTTCGTGTTTATCTTCGCCGGCTAAACGTGCTTCCGGAGCCGGTTCCGCAGGGGCCTTACGAACACGCAAGCGCGACTCAGCAACTCGCGAACGCACTTTCGCTGAGGCAGTAGCAAACCGCCGCCAGCGCGACGTGGACTTCAAATCATCAAGCAACGAATAAGCGACCGGCGTGGCAATCAATGTAAGCAATAGTGACAGCGTCTGTCCGCCGATCACAACTATGGCAATCGAGCGTCTCTCTTCTGCGCCGGGACCAGTGCCAAGCGCCAGCGGCGACATGCCTGCGACTAAGGCAAGAGTGGTCATCAAAATTGGCCGCAGCCGATCGCGATTGCCCTGCATTATTGCTTCCAAACGTTCCATTCCCTTCGCCCGCAGATTATTCATGTGATCGATCTGCAAAATTGCATTCTTCTTAACCACGCCGAAAAGCACGAGGATCCCAAGAGCTGAATAAAGATTAAGCGTGTCGCCAGTTCCCCAGATTGACAACAAAGCAAATGGGACAGACATCGGCAGACTCAACATGATGGTGAAGGGGTGCACCAAGCTTTCGAACTGCGAGGCGAGGATCATGTACATGAAGATGATCGATAGAAGAAACGCCCAGATAAATTCGGTAAAAGTCCTCTCGAGTTCTCGGGCTCGTCCCGCTACCGAGGTTGTGTAAGCAGCGGGCATATTCATCTCAGCAGCGCTTTTGCGGAGAGCGTCAATGCGATCCGCCAGGGCATAGCCTGGCGCCACGGAAGCGCGCAGTGAGACTTGTCGCTCCCTATTCAGCCGATCGATACGCGATGGACTGGTGTCGCGTTCGATCTTGACCAGATTGTCGAGCCTTATCAGGCCGCCACGAGATGAAGGTACGTAAAGACGGCTGATCGTGGCGGCATCGCTTCTGTCTATGTCGGTCAGACGCAATTGCACGTCATAGTCCTGATTCACCGACTCGTCTCGAAATCGTGATGCCTTCTCCTCACCGCCCACCATTAAACGCAGGCTGGTGGCGATGTTCGAGGTATCAACGCCGAGGTCCGCGGCTCGTTCCCGATCAATCTGCACACGCAGTTCTGGTTTGTTCAATTTAAGCGTTGTGTCGGCGTCGACTATCCCGCCGAGTTTCTGCGATCGATCCATCAACTGATCGGCATATCCCGCAAGGGCGACAAGTTCTGGACCACGAATGACGAAGTCAATATCAGTCCGACCGCCGGCGCCGAAATTAAAAGATTGGCTGTTACGAACGCCGACGCGCATGGGAGCATACTTCTGCAAACGTCGCCTAAGTTCCAGCATCACATCCTGTTGAGTGTAGTTCCCACGAAAGGCTTTTAGAGGGTTGCCGTGTTTAGTTTCTTCCCACAACCGACCGAGCGAAAATGTGCGTTCCTCATGGGGCGCAATTCGCACGTAGGCACCGCCCTGGTTGACGCCTCCGACAAATCCTCCGCCCACATTCGAGAGCACCAATCGCACACCCGGAGTGGAAAGAATTTCCTTTTCCATTGCCGTTATGGTTGAGTTCATGACGGCTAGGTTGGTTCCCTCCGGACCATTAACGCTTACCTCAAACTCGGCTTCGTCGACATTCGTAGGGATGAATTCCTGTTTCACGCTGCGATAAAGCGGGATACTCGAAGAAATCACCAACAGCGCAACCACCGCGATCAAAAGGCGATGTCGCATCGAGAACGCGAGTATTCGCTCGTAGCTCGCATCGATCCAGCGATAAAACCCGCGTCGTGACGATGCCTGGCCATGGCCACCTTTGGCGTCGTTAACGCGAATCAATCGCGAGCTCATCATCGGCGTCAGTGTAAATGAAACCAGGAGACTGACCAGGATGGCTACAGCCGCTGTAATTCCAAACTGGTAGAGAAAACGCCCGGAAATCGATGACATGAAAGAGACTGGGAGGAAGATGACGACCAGTGAAAGAGTTGTCGCCAGCACCGCAAGGCCAATATCCTTCGTCGCCTCCTTAGCGGCCTCTCGAGGCGCCATTCGCTTTTCCTCAATAAACCTGAAGATGTTTTCCAGCACGACAATCGCGTCGTCGATCACCACACCGACCATCAACACCAGCGCCAGCATCGTCACGCTGTTAAGCGTGAAATTGAGCGCTCGCATCATGCCGAAGGTTGAGATCACCGAACATGGTATCGCCACCGCAGCGATCAGCGTTGAGCGCCACGAACGCATAAAGACGAGAACTACCAGGCTGGCAAGAATGCTACCGAGGATTAAGTGTTTCTGAATTTCATGTAGGGCGGATTCAATGTAACGCGACTGATCACGGATCACTTCCATCTTGACGTCGGCAGGAAGTTGCGAGGCAACGCGTGGCAGTTCTTTCTTGATGCCATTTATTACCTCAATCGTGTTGGCGCCGGACTGACGCCGAATTTCCAAGCTTACTGTCGGCACACCGTTGAGGCGCGAGAGCGATCTCTGTTCCTTGGTGCCGTCTTCAACATGGCCCACGTCCTTAAGCCGAATAGGCTGGCCATTAACGTTAGCGATAGTCAGATCCTCGAAGGCCCGCGGTTCGGTGTAGCGTCCGAGCGTTCGCAGCACCAGCTCTTCCCTGCCGGTGTCCACATTACCGCCCGGAACATCAGTATTCTGCCGTTCCAACGCCTGACGGACTGCGGCGATGGGAATTTGATACGCGGCGAGCCGTTCAGCATCGATCCAAACATTGATCGCCCGCTCGAGACCGCCCACTAAGCGAACCTCGCCGACACCGCCCACGCGCTCGAGTTGCACACGAACAGTCTTGTCGCCTAACTCGGTAAGTTCTCGAATGGAACGATCCGCGGAAAGGGAGATCGTCACGACCGGCGTACTGTCATTATCAAACTTCTGAACTACCGGTGGAGTTGCATCATCGGGCAGATTCCGACCCAAAGTGTTAACTCGATCGCGAATGTCCTGGGTGGCAGACTCAAGATTTCGATCTAACTTGAAGGTGGCAATGACGAAGGATGTTCCCTGGGCAGAAACCGAACGCAACTCGTCGATGCCATCGACTGTGTTGACGACCTCTTCAATTTGTTGAGTTACAAGGGATTCAACTTCCTGGGGCGAGCCCCCCGGCAGACTGGTGCGGACGCTAACTGTAGGTAGGTCTACAGACGGAAAACGGTCTACTCCGAGTTTGAAATAACCGGCCGACCCCACGACAACGAGCGACAGCACGATCATCGTGGCAAAAACAGGGCGGCGAATACAAATTTCAGCTAACTTTTGCACGGAGGTATTTTAGATTTTTAACTTTTGATTTTTGATTTGATCACTCGCCCGGCATTCTGCTTATCTGCAAGTTGCTTTTTGTGTATCGTTATCCGAGAGCTTGTCATTATCGCGACAAGTTCATTAGCCTCTGTTAACAAGGGTTCCACAAGCCCAGCCCTCATCAATGAGGATTGGTGCAAATCACCAATCTAAATTCAAAAATCAAAAATCATTCCACCACTTGAACAGCTTGCCCCGACTGCAGATTTCCCGGGTCAACTATAACCTGATCTCCAACATTGACCCCTGTGACAATCTCAGTCAAGTCGCCATTGCGGCGCCCCGTAGTGATCGGTTTTTCCAGAGCCTTGCCATTTTGAACGACGATGACCTTCTCGATGCCGGCGAAAGTAACGATCGCGTTACTTGGCACCGCCACCGCCATCTTAGCGTCGTTAGTAACGATCTCCGCACGGGCAAATGATCCTGGTCGCAGCCTTCCATCGTTATGAACATCCGCTTCGACCACCAGCATTCGATTCTGCTCGGCAATCACTGGGCTGAGACGTTTGATCTGCCCCAGATAAACATTCGCGTCACCTTCCACTGTAACTCGCACGTTCTGGCCTGAACGGATGCTCGCCGCTGAACGCTCGGGAACTTCAGCTCGCAGACGCAAGGGATCCATGCGCACAACGTTAACCACCGCTGTGCCCGCCGCGAGGTATTCCCCTACGCTCGTGCGCTTCTCCTGAACAATACCATCGAGTGGCGCATAGACGGATGTATCGGCGAGCTGCTGACGCGCCATGGCAAGCTCTGAACGACGCTGCGACAATAATCCCTGGCGATTACGAATCTCCTCGATGGCATCCTGATAACGACCTTCCGCCACCTTATAAACCGAATCAGCAGCGTCAAACTCAGACCGAGCGATCACGCCCTGGGCCACTAATCTGGCTGCGCGTTCACGATTGGCTCGCGCCTCATCAAGCACTGCGCGCGCCTGTCGAACAGTGGCAGTCTGGTCGGGATCAACCTGATCATTTGTTCCATCAGGAGAGAGTCCAAGTCGCGCACGGATCTGGGCCAGCGCCGCCTCGGACTGTTGCACGCGTAGTTTGTATTCTTGTGATTCGATTTGCGCAATCATCTGCCCCCGGCGAACGACGGTGCCGAGATCAACTGAGATCGACTGTAATCTGCCGGGAACTTTGACGCTGACCGTGGTCTGATCATAGGCCACCAACGTTCCGTTGGCAGTAACCGTTTCCCCGAAAGGAGTTTCCGCCACGCGAGCAGTTTTCACTTGTCGGGCATCTTTGGTCCCGCCCGGGCGATTCTGGCTGGCGGATGCGGGGTAATCGCTCTTGCATCCTGCCGCACTGAGCGCAGCAAAGAATAGGACCACAAGCGTCAAGGGCCGGGGTTTTAGAAGCTGTCTCGGGAGTTTCGCGAATTCCTGCATTGAACTCAGTTGCGCAGACCTCGATCTTTCCGTTGATATCCGACAAACTGCGGTTTGTCGTCTTCCACTTCTTCCTAGCCCCATTCGGGTATTCGCCAAACTCAAGTCTTTAGGCCACTTTGAATGTCAGTTTTGGACCAAGACTAAAATGCCCGGGTTACTGCGATGACCTAAGTCTAGCATGCAGTGGGCTATATAATTGAGAGCAGTCAAGAAGAGGAGTTGTGAAAGAAAGGAAGGGTTGAGCCAGACATGATTCTCCTGGGGAATAGTGGTCCGGTGGGAAGCGATTCAGTCTAACCACGGTAGAACGAGATGTGCTGCTTCGATGTAGACCGTTCGTTGCTCTGCTGGTGGATTGGTCGACTGCGCGTTTGCCGGGGGCGCGAACATGAGGGCGACGAGCAAGATTCCTACCTTCATCAATAAATCAATGGCTCCCGTGTTTGTTACTGTAGGGGCGCCCATCCGTGGGCGCCCCTCGTCGCGGTGCAAGGCCGCCCACGCCCTGTCAGAAACTGCGCCGGAACAGATATGACATCTTGATAAAGAATGTACGCCCATTGCGTCGGAAACCGGGCTCGAGCAGGCCGGAAAACCGATTAAACCCATTCCGGTTAAGATCGTCGTTATAGCCCACATAAAAGGCTGTCCCCGGATTGGGTGTCCAACCCAGAAGGAACTGACCTTTCCAGTTCGACGCCAGTGAATCGAAATCAATCCGGCCGCGCGCGAACAGGAAGCGGGTAAACTGATAGGTGGTGCGCAGTGAGACAATGTTCTCGTCAAACGCTACGCGCCTACTGTCGTAGCGAACAAGCCTCTCCCTGGTAAAGCTAAGCGAAGCACTGAGCGCGGGCAAGGGTTGATAAGTCACGCCCCCATCAATGTGCCAGAAATCTCCTGGTCCAGGATCTTGCGGCGCATTACAAACCGGCGGCTGATTACTTCCTCCGCAAAGGCCGGCAGCTCGAGCGCCAGCCGCAGCCAGTGCGGACGGGCTAGCACGCGGAAATTTCGGCAAGGCGCCAAAATCGAAATCAAACTGATTCCAAACGCGATTCACAAACAGATTGAAGTTGTATTTCTTACTGGGCGTAGAACCGACAAAGACATAGATTCCCCGGTTTGGGGTCGAGCGCTCGTTATCATCGCCTGCGAAGGTGCAGTTGTTTTTCACAACGCAATCCGAAGACTTCCGAGTTGGACCAAACTCTTCCTCGAAGAGCCGCTCATAACCCTGATCATACCCGACACCGAAATAGGTTTGGCGCCGGAAACTAAACTGAATCTGGGACTCGTTATTGAAGCTCTGCGAATGACCTTGCCAGTCATAGTTCCCTCCAAAGGCGTTGTAGACGCGCCAGGAGATCAGCTTTGCCTTGGGCTTTGGTTCCGACTTGTAGCGAAGAAAATAGTTAAAGTTGTTGGTATTGGTGCGCCGGCTAAAGCCGACGTCCGACCTGAAGTAACGCGAGCGGCCGACGGTCGAGAAGTTATATCCCCAGTGCCGGCCGTCCTTGTCGTAACTAGTGGCGTAGGCAAGGCCCGGCTCTTTTCGGTCAAATGATCCCCCCTCCTCCGGATAAAAGAAGAAGCGGCGCGAATACGTGGCGAGCACCTGCCAGCTGAAGGTGGTTTGCTTATCCAGGCGAAAGCGACCGTCAACGCCACCGAGCTCATTGTATCTATCAACAAATCGAGAATAGGTACCAAGCAGACCGACGAACGAGTCTGATTTGCCGATATCACGCTTCAATCTGAGAATGCCGACCTGCGCATTCTTGTCCAAGAATCTGGGATCGGCAGTTGGCCGCTCATCCTCACTGAAATTGCCGGGCCCATTATCTGAAGCTAATAACAAACCATATGTGTTGCGACCTGACCTGCCAGTGACTTTCACCGCAACATCTGGATCGATGATCGCCCGCGTGTGCACGGCTGCAATCTGAGTTTGAAAAATGTCGATTCCCTCCAGGAAGAAGGGGCGCTTCTCGCCAAAGAAAATGGGAAACCGCTGGTTAGCCGTGACGACCAATTGGTCCGACTCAACCTGCGCGAAATCCGGATTGATAGCAAAGTCGAAAGTGAGTGTCGGCTTCGGGCTGTACTTGCCGGTAAGGCCCGGATCAAATTTGACCGGCTCATTGACAAACCTGCCACCCTGGGCGAGCTGCGCCACTGTGATTCCAGCCTTTCGTTTGCCTGTCTCTGAGAGGGTAAGACTCGGGATTAAATCCAAAGTACGCTCTGTCGAAAGTCCTTCCAAACCGGTGAGATGCCCTGCCTGCGCCAGCCAGCTTGATTGGTCACGATTGATGGGCATCCACATGTCCAGTTCGTTGTTGAAGCGTTTGATACGACGCCAGAAATGAACGCCCCACAGCTTGTCTTTCCCCGCAACATACCGAAGCGACTTAAACGGCAGTGCAACTTCGATTGTGTAGCCGTCTTCAGTTACCACACCTCTGGATTCCATAACGATGTCGAGACTGAAGTCTTCGCCCTGACCATCGGTCCAAATTCCATCGGCCTGGATCCCTAGCGGATTGAAGTCAAACTCGTAAGCTTTGCGTTGATCGTTGAAGGTGTCGAAGAGGATGCCAACGTAATCGTCGTCCCAGATGTTGTCGCGCTTGGGAATATTTGCGCGAACCTTGCCAGGCTCGTCGTAACAGTGAAACGCGATGTACAGAAACTTTGGGTCGTACCCGAGGAATACTTCGGTTGGTTTAGATGGCGCGATATTATCGCCAGGCTGAGTTTGATAGAAATCCTTCAGTATCAAGGCTTTCTTCCACACATTGTCATCCAGTTTGCCATCAATAACCGGCGGCATTTCGAAGCGAGACAGAGAAACGGGACGCGCCTTTTCAGGCGGTAAAACGATTCCTGCTCTGGTGGGTTTAGGAGTGGTAACGCTGTGGGAATTTGCACTTGACTGCGCATCTCTCGCGGCTAGTTCAACCGTTGGAGAAGGCGATGGAGAAGGAGAAGGCGATGCGGAAGGCGCCGTCTGAGAATACACGGGACCAACGAAGAACAGACCTATAAATAGAGTTAGGACAAATTCTTTCATTCAGACGATCCCTGGGGGTGGAGCGAATTCTTGACAAGAGTGTAGGCCGCTCATTGATCGGACGGCCCTGGTTAGACGAAACGGCGCGAGTTATTGTTCCCGCTAAGTTCGTTCTAGAGTGTGCGGAGAACAAGCTTTCCTTCGCCGGTGGTTAAAACAAATACGTTGCCGCCTCGGCCGATTCGCCAACGCTTGACACGAGGGGAGGGCGCTATGTCTTCCGAGACCTTCAACCCTTCGTTGCTAATTCCTTCCGCGTTAGTTTCGACGGTAAAATTGGAGTCAGGAGGCACTGCCAGAGTGATTGATCCGTCCCCGGTCCGTGCCGAGAGACCCGTAAATTTTCCCTCGAGCGCAATCGAACCGTCTCCCGTACGGGCATCTACCTGGCCGTTAAAATTCGCGATCCGAATACTTCCATCACCAGTATTGACTTGCAACTGCCCTTTGCTGTCATTGACTTCGATGGAGCCGTCTCCCGTCCGCAAAGTAATTTGGCCAGAGACTCCTTCAACGTTCAGCCGGCCATCATCAGACGACACATGCAGGCTTGAATTGCGAGGCACATAAACGTCGAGCGCTGCTGAACCTGACCCTTCCGATGATTTGGCAATTATCGAAATTGCCGGGCCTTGCTGTTCCGACTGAATAGTGATTTGTTTGAGCTCGACATCGTCACCGGCTCGTTTGGTGGCAGTGTACATAACTTCGGACTTGTCCCAGCCGTGCACGGTCACCGCACCGTCGAACGTCCCTACGTTTACGCGCGGTTCACCACTCACCGTAAAGCTCTTGGACTCGCGGTCAAGGACGCGCGCTCCACCCACACCTTCGCCCCGACCCTTTCCTGTACCTGCACCACTAGCGCGTCCCATCCCACGATTCTCCATGCGAAACTGCTCGCGAACCTGACGCTCGGTTTCGCGTTGTATCTCAACCTGCGCCCGCTGGATCTCGCGTTGGGCCTCGCGAATGGCGCGCTCGACCTCGCGCTGTACATCTGATCGAGCCGCACGCGCTTCCCTGGCTGCCTCTGCTTGCGCCTCGCGTTGGGCCTGCGCTGTTTCCCGTTGGGCTTCAGCTTGAGCTTCGCGTCGCGTTTCGGCTGTTTCTGCTCGAGCCGCGGCAACTGCTTGACGCGCCTCGTCGATAGCGGCGCGATTCTTTTGCTTTTCCTTAACTTTATCAGGCAGCAGGCCTACGCCGGGACTAAGTCTCCTTCCGTCCTGAGCGTGTTTGATGGAAATCCCGCCGTTAACATTTCCCAACTTAATTCGCGGGCCCCCGGTGCCAAGCTGTCCATAGAGCTCGTGACCCACGTATTCGCCATGCTGCACGACGAGCCCAAAATCGTTGCTTATATCGCCGTGCACGGTCCCCGCCCTGACAAGGGCATTCGAATCCGAAGGAATAATTACAACGACGTTTCCATTCACCGAGCCCAAAGTTATCGGCGTTGTTTCACTCAATTGCGTAAAAGTCGCCTCCAGATTTCCATTGACGGTGGAGAGTCTTGTTTCACCGATTAGCCCCCGGGCAACCACGCGCCCATTAATAGAAGACGCCTTCACAGCACCTTCGACACCGTCAAGATCTAACGACCCATTAACGAGTTCGATCGACTCCAGCCTGGATTTGCGGGGAACAGTTAGCGTGTAGTCGACAACAGCAGGATTGTTATAACGGCCCTTCTCATCGTCAGTGAAACTCTGGTCGTAATCAGGATAAATGGTCTTGATTCTAATAGACTCCGGAGTGCTGTAGACGTCGATCTTCGCTTCGTCCAAACGTTCGCGCCGATACGCGCGCTTGACCGCATCGACTTGAACAGCTTCTCGGTCCCAAACTTTTATCTTCACAGCGCCATTGAGGTTGTCGACGCTTACACGGCCGTTCGCCGCGAGGGGATAGGTCTGATGAAACTCATCTCGTTCTTCGCCTGAAACAGCCGCTGAAGGATCATCGGCTGGATCATAGCTGAGCATCGCCCGAACTCCGCCGGCGCCGAATGCGCCTACCAGCACTATCATCAAGATTATCGATATAAACAACCCTTTTCTTAGCATTATCTTATTTCTTCTTCCGCCCTCGATTATTTCTGACGCCAAGTTAACTGGCGCGTCGTAGATTGATGCTTCCATTAAGTGTCTTCAATATCAGCTCACGTCCGCCACCGCCGATCGTACCGCTGAGATGCTTGCGACTCATCACTCCCAAGAAGTTTATGGGAAAGTCGGAAGCAATCTCGCCGTTGAAAGTATCAGCGGTCACCTGAGCATTCACCCCCGCCGGAAGATCGAGAGTGATGCCACCGTTTACTGTCTTAAACTCAATCGCGTTGGGCCAATTTCCATTCCCGAGGCTGGCCACGATCTCGCCGTTAACAGTCTTCGCCTCAGCATATCCGCTGGTCGAAATTCTTATGCTTCCGTTTACTGTATACGAGATGACGTTGCCCGAAAGCGACGCGGCTTTGATCTCACCGTTTATTGTACGGCCGATAAACCCGACACCTTGAGGCACACGCACAGTGAAATCAACACGCACATCGTTATTGCGAACTCCGATCGTCGCCGATGAGCTGTGTCCACCCACCCCTGGTTGGCAAGTATTTACTCCGCCGGGATCATCGCTTGGATAGATGGCACAAATCGTCACGCCGCCAGGATGTTCGACAACCTGTATCTTGACCGCAGCGGGATCGCTGCGATGGGACGTCTTGTTTGCGAGCACTTCGATCAAGTCCCCGGTTGCTGGTTCAGCGCTGATGTCGCCACTGATGCCTTTGATCTCGACCGACTTACCCTGGTCGACGCGTCCGCTCCAACGAAATTCATCCGACGGCGCAACAACCCGTTCCAGTTTATGCAAGGAGCAGCTCTCAACAGTCGTAACTGTCCGCGCGTGGACCGTGGGCAAAACTGCGCCAAACCATCGATCAGAGAGTGCCTGCACATCATTGGCCAACGACAGAAACTGATTCAAGTCTTTTCTGGCTGCTGAGATTACAGCCAGCCCAATCAGCAGGACTAAAATTGCCTTGTAAAGTTTCTTGTCCTTGTGTTGGTTTCTGCCTTCGTTAATCATTTTCTCAACCTCTTGCATTTTCTCCGGGCCGAGAACAGCGCTCTTGGAACTAATGCTGTGCTGTCCTCGGCCCGTCTGCGTTGCTCTATTATCAAAACACCGAACCTGCATTGGTTGTGGCAATAAATTTCTTAATTTGGAGCTCTATTTGTAACAACAGTGCCGAATCTTGTCTTCTTGAGCAGATTTTTTTAGTAAACAATCGATCCACGAAACTACACTAAACAAAGACACGAACTGACACGAAATGTTGTTAGTGCAGCGTCGTGTGATTAGATGATAATTCGCTCAATTTTTTTGCAAGTGGAGAGTGCCGCTGAAGGAGGCCACGCTAATTGAGGCGTCGCCGCTACCACACACGCCAATAATGCGTCGCAGCATGTAAGGTATGGAGACAATTGAGGGCGTTGCATTGACCATCGGCGTAACTCTGACCATCGGTTTAACCTTAACCACCATCACGCTATCCGGGGTCGGAGTCTTTTCAGTAACTGTAGCTTTGGGCGCAGCTGATGGAGCTGGTGCGGGATCCGGCGCGGGCTGGGAAGGTGCTGGAGTGGCCGGCGGGGTGCCCGCGACGGCTGCCGGAGTCTTCGGCGACTTCGCCGGTGAAACAGTCTCGGTTGTGATTGTCAGCGGGAAATCGGTGATTATCTCACCATCCTGGGAAAGCTTGGCGACCAGACGAAAAGACGAGTCACTTGGGAGCGAAAGACTTACATCGCCTGACATGGTGTTGAACCCATAGTTGCCGCTGTGCGCGAGCGACCCCGCAAGATTTATGTTTCCCGTCACGGATTTCGCGGAAAGCTTGGCGTGACTGACTCGTTCGAGTTGGATGTCACCGCTAACCGACATGACCTCGAAAGTGTCGCTTACATCTGTGGGACTCACATTGGTAGCTTCAATGCCGCCGCTAGCTGAACTCAGGGTCATACGTCCGCTGGAATCCTTCACCGAAATTGCGCCACCAATGCTCCCGACTTCGATCTTCTGCGTTACGTGCTGGATGGAAATGTCGCCATTCTGCGTACCGGCATAAGCAGCCTCGACGCCAACAATACTAATGTCTCCATCACGAGTTTGAATCTGGACTGTGGCGCCCTTAGGCACGTCCAGCTCGACGTCCGCTGAAGCCTGGCAATCCCCCCGGGCGCGTTTATCGTCAGACTTGTCATCTATAAAAACGTCTATCTTCTTGGCCGCCTTTGATTTTTCGCCCTCGGTATCAACACGCTTCAATTCGATTTGCTCGGCATCAGACGACCTTGCCCGCACCTCATTCTTATTCCAACCGCGAACAGTTATCTGACCAGCCATGACGCAAAGCGTCACCGCTACACTCGCGTCGGTCGCTACCGTACGCTCGACTTTGTCATCGGATTTCTTGTCGCTGGAATGACCGACAACACCCGTCGCGGAGGCACCCGCGAACACAATAATTGCCAAACTGAAAATTGCTGACTTCATTACTTTCCTGGAACCTGAACCGTTCACCGCTGCCTGTTATAGACTCGCGCATCGGCAATTGTGTTCAAAAGATCAACTTTGCTTTGATATGCAGAAAACATGAAATCCGCGGCGTCGGGATCGTTGGGATTATGCTTTGCGGCCGTGCGGGTTGCTGCGATAGCCCGGTCTACCAACGCCAGATTTCTCTCATATTCGGCCTGGAGCGCCGGCCTCATCGTTTTGTTTCCTGATTTGATCGTGGTGTCCAGCGCCGCGATGGTCTTCAAATAGCTGCGCTCGCCGGGAAGCAGTTTTACTTCAGCGATGGCTGGAGAGTTAGGCATAACTCGCGAAGGGGAAGGGCGATTGGTTCTCGATGTCTTCCCAATAAACGGAGTCTTTATCTTCGCCGCCGTCTGAATGATTGGTGTGCGCACGTCGGGTGCCGGGGCAGTGGTATCTACAGTCTTAATCGCCCGCGCGGCAGTCGCAATTTGCGTCGGATTATTGACAGTGGTATTGCTCCGCCATCTGCTAATTCCAAAGATTGCGGTCAACACGAGAACCGCTACCAGACTTGCATAACCGAACGTGCTCTTCGGCGTGAGACTGAACAACGCTGAAACTGATTCGAGCCAATTGCGCCACGGCGAGATCGACGCTTGCGACTGCGCCGGGTTGACTACCTGTAGTCCGGCGATAGCCGCCTCGATCCGCCTCTGCAACCGCTCAGTCGGGACTGCTACATCAAACTCTGGCGCCAGCGCCGCACACAAAAGGTTACTCTCAACTTCCAGCTGAAGGAGCGATGCAGTGCATGCCTTACACCCGGTCAGGTGCAAAGCCGTGCTTTCCATGCGCTCTCCTTCGAGTTCGCCGTCAAAGTACCGCTGTAAAATTTCCTCAGTCAAACATTCCTTCATCGACCGCCTCCAATCTTTCCATAAACCCTTGCAAACTCTTTTCGCCCTCGCGCAATCAGGCTGCCGACGTTTGTCTCTTTCAATGACAACGTAGACGCGATCTCTCGATACGAGAGCCCCTGCTGCTTTAGCAACAGACAGCTTCTCATTGGTTCTTTAACCTTCTCGAGAGCGCGGCGCGCTTCCTCCAGCGCGACGCGGCGCTCGTAATCTTCCTCCGGCGCGGCAGCGAACCAACCTTCTTCCGTGTTCTTCTGGTATTCGCTGTCCCGTGCGACCGAGCGGCTTTGTCCTCGCAGAGTATTGCGGGCCACATTTAAGGTGACACGCAAGAGCCAGGCACGAAGCAGTTCTTCTCCGGGGGTTGAATCGATATGGCGATAGAGCCTAAGAAAGACTTCCTGTGTCACGTCCTCCGCCAGCCCCGAGTCGCGCACTACCGCCCGAGCAGTTCTGAAAACTGCTCGGTGGTGAAGTGTGAACGCCTCATCGAAGCTAAGCGGATTCGCGGCCGTCGCGATCTCGTTAGGCATTGAGTCTAAAAAGGCTCTAGCTTGTCCGTTCATGGATCACCGCTCTCAGGAGTGAAACACCACAATCCGCCCATTTGTGACAACTATTTAGCGGCAGTGCTCGCTACCGCTTTCGGGCGGTTTATTGTAGTCTGAATCCGTACTTCCACCCAACATCCGAGCGGTCGAAGGACAGGTTTTTTGACCTGCATTTATGCAACATTCAGAATTTTGAACGCCAGAGTTGGCGTGAAAGTTCAGCAACCTCTTTAACCGGAATGATTAATCTTGACACCTGACTTAAGTCTTAACGACTCCCTGCGCAACAGTGTTTTTCTCAGAGCGTGTCGTCGCGAACCAGTGCCCTTCACGCCGATATGGTTGATGCGACAGGCAGGTCGATACATGCCGGAATATCGAGCTGTTCGGGCTCGCACCGGTTTCCTGGAGTTGTGCAAGACGCCTTCACTTTCGGCGGAGGTTACAGTTACTGCGGCGGAGCGGTTGGGAGTTGATGCGGCCATAATATTCGCCGACATACTGTTGATCTTAGAGCCTATGGGCATTGACCTCGAGTTCGAGGGCGGTGAGGGACCCGTCATCCACAATCCTGTACGTCAGGGATCAGATTTAAAGCGATTACGCGAAGTAGATGACGTCGCGCCACTTGAATTTGTCTTTGAAGCTATTCGCCAGACGCGCGCCGCCCTGCGGCCCGATCTCCCGCTAATTGGCTTTTCCGGTGCTCCGTTTACCCTTGCTTCTTACATGGTCGAAGGTGGTGGTTCTAAAAACTACATCCACACGAAGACGCTCATCTACAATGACACGGGCGCCTGGCATGGGATGATGTCATTGATCTCCCGAGCTCTTATTAATTATCTCAACGCACAGATAACTGCCGGGGCACAGGCGGTGCAGCTATTTGACTCATGGGTCGGTTGTCTTAGCCCCGACGACTATCGAGAGTACGTGTTGCCACATACACAGAGCGTAATCAAGAACCTTACGCCCGGCGTCCCGGTCATACATTTTGGGACGGGTACCGCAACTCTGCTCGAGTTGATGCGCGAAGCAGGGGGCGATGTAATCGGACTTGACTGGCGCGTAAGACTTGATGAAGCCTGGCACCGGATTGGCCATGATTTTGCTGTGATGGGAAACATAGATCCGGTGGGGCTATTTGCCGACAAGGACCACATTCGCGCCCAGGCCCGGAACATTCTGGACCAGGTTGGCGGACGACCCGGACACATCTTCAATCTGGGTCATGGGATTTTGCCGGAGACTCCGGTGGAAAATGTAATCGCGCTTGTTGAAGCCGTTCACGAAATGAGCGAAAGAAAGTCTGGAGTCCAGAAGTCTTGAAGTCTAGCAGTCTTGAAGTCTAGCAGTCTCTGAGTTGCGGTAAGTAAGTTGTCGACACATTCAATCTCGACGTCTCACGACTCCCAGACTTCCGGACTTCAAGACTCCAGACTTGGCCTTACGTTGGCGGGTATACTGCTCAAACAAAATTAGCGCAAAGATGAAAATGCGGACTCCAGACTCCAGACTCCAGACTCCAGACTTGCCTTACGACGCAATATTGCTTGTTTCTTTCGGCGGGCCTGAAGGCATGGATGATGTGATTCCGTTCCTCGAAAATGTTTTGCGCGGAAGGAATGTGCCGCGTGAACGAATGCTGGCAGTGGCACAACACTACTATCTATTCGGTGGCGTCAGTCCTATCAATGAACAGAATCGCCAATTGATCGTGGCCCTTAGAAGAGAGCTGGAAACAAACGGACCCCGGCTGCCAATATATTGGGGTAACCGCAACTGGCATCCGCTACTTAGCGAAACGATCCTGCAAATGAGTGACGACGGAATCAGGCACGCGCTGGCCTTTGTCACTGCTGCCTACAGTTCGTATTCCAGTTGTCGACAGTATCGCGAGAATATTGTCTCAGCGCGGGAAGAGGTTGGGCCGAGTGCGCCACGTGTGGATAAAATTCGAGCCTTTTACAATCATCATGGCTTCATCCAGGCAAACGCTGAAAATGTTTTGACTGCTCTGGCGCAGATTCCCGCGCCCCTTCGAGACGCTGCGCAGCTTGTTTTTACGGCCCACAGTATTCCTGAATCAATGGCGCAAAACTGTCGTTACGAAGCGCAACTCGAAGAAACCGCCCGACTGACCGCAATGGCCGCGCAACATCCTTCGTGGACACTTGCCTATCAGAGTCGTAGCGGGCCCCCGACTCAATCATGGCTCGGTCCAGACATTTTAGAGTGCTTGACAAGCTTCAAGGCATCCGGAATCACCAACGTCGTTGTCGCACCGATCGGCTTTGTCTCGGATCACATGGAAGTGGTTTACGATCTCGACGTCGCGGCACGGAAACTGAGTGAAGAAATCGGACTGAAGCTGGTGCGTGCACGAACTCCCGGAACGCATCCCGCATTCATTCGCATGATTCGCGACCTTATCGTTGAGAGGACGGATGCAATAAGCGAGGGCATTCGAGCAGAACCCGATGTTTGTGGAGTTAATTGCTGTTTGCCTCAAAACTGATTTGGAGTGCGCCGGCCTGGCAGCGCTCTGGCCTAAGTTCGCCATGGTCTACCGGGCGCGAAATCGGCTTCGCTCCGGCAAAACAGCTTTGATTGGCAGTTGCGTGATACGGAGAACAGGCCAAAGCGGCGCCAGGCCGCCGCACTCCAAAAAACAATGAAGCGGATCGTCATCATCGGCGGTGGCATAACCGGACTGGCAGCGGCGCATCGACTGCTGGAACGCAGCGCTGAACTGACCCGCCCGATTGAGATACTGCTTCTGGAAGCGACTTCGCGGTTGGGCGGCGTGATCCACACAGAATCTCGCGCCGGCTTTCTTCTCGAACGCGGACCCGACTCTTTCATTTCCGAAAAGCCTGAGGCGATCAACCTTGCGCGTCGTCTGGGCATCGATTCCCACCTGATTGAGACCAACAAAGAGAATCGTCGCAGTTTCATCGTTCGCAAGGGACGACTTCGTGCCGTTCCGGAAGGTTTTCAACTGCTTGCTCCTTCAAAGCTTTGGCCTTTTATAACCAGCGACATTTTCAGTCTCGGCGGCAAGGCCAGGATGGCAGCCGATCTTTTGCTTCCGAGGAGAAGGGTCAACGGAAACGATGACGAATCACTTGCACATTTTGTCAGGCGACGACTCGGAAGCGAGGCGCTCGCTCGAATGGCACAGCCAATGGTTGGTGGAATCTACACGGCAGATCCGGAAAAGCTTAGTCTGCGCGCAACATTTCCCCGCTTCCTCGATATGGAAACCAGCCATCGCAGCATAATCCTGGCGCTCATCAAGGGCAGCGTCGGCTCAGGTACAAGTGGAGCACGCTACAGTCTTTTCCTCTCGTTTGATCGCGGGATGCAAGTGTTGGTAGACGCACTGGAAAAACGCTTTCTTGATTCGCAACTGCCAGTAGCCGATTTGCAAACGAGCTGCGCGGCTCGGACTAATACCACGGTTGACTCACTTACGCTGGATCGTTCAGCTAATGGTCTGTTCTGGAAGCTAAAGGCCGGCAATGAGGAGATAGCGGCAGATGCGGTTTGCCTTGCGCTGCCTACGCACGCATCGGCGAAGCTACTGAATGACGTCGCACCGGGACTTGCAAGTGAACTTGACGCCATTTCTTACGCGTCAACAGCGACAATCAACCTGGCGTATCGGCGCGAAGATATTCCGCACCGTCTCGATGGCTTTGGCTTTGTCGTACCGTATATTGAGAAACGATCGCTGCTAGCTTGTAGCTTCAGTAGCATTAAGTTTTCTGGTCGCGCACCAAATGATTGCGTTCTGTTACGCGCATTTGTGGGGGGAGCTTTGCAACCGGAAATGTTTTTCCTCCAAGACTCGCAGATGGTTGCGCGTGTGCGGTCCGACCTGCACGACTTGATCGGAGTAGAAAAGGCTCCGATGTTCGCCGAGGTATCGAGATGGGCCCGCTCAATGCCCCAATATGAAATCGGTCATCTCGGGAGAGTGCAACGAATTGAAGACGAACTGCAGAGGTTGCGAGGTTTGAGAGTAGCGGGAAATGCTTTTTCCGGCGCGGGCATTCCCGATTGTATTCGCAGCGGCGAGACAGTCGCCAATGAGCTGATCGAGAGTCTTATTATTGACTCTGCGGGAAATCTGAAATAGATGGCTATAGCAATTGAAACGGAATCCGGATCTGATCCACGGCGCATCACACGAAGTAAAATCACGAAGTAACACTAAACAACGTTTCGTGTCAGTTCTTGTCTTTGGTTCGTTTAGTTTCGTGGATCGGTTGTCTACTCAAACAACTTGGTCAAAAAAAAACAAGTAGTTGACGGTTTGTTTTCACAGAGGAGCCATGAACATGTCCAGCCAACAATCGGCAGCTGATGCGTCGAAGATGGAAATCGAGGCGATGTTGCGGCAGCTCAACGATGAATGGGTGAAAGCGCTGGTGCGTCGGGACGGAGTTACCCTGAATCGCATAATGGCCGATGACTTCTTTTTTGCGTATCCATTCGAAGGGGATGACAAAGACCAATTCATAAACGACGTGGTATCAGGCGACGTAGTTGTCGAGTACCTGAACCGCGAAAATGTGAGCGTGAGAATTTGGGGTGAGACCGCCGTTGTTACCGCCCGCGATTCGGCAAAATGGTTCTACCAGGGTCAAGAATGGTCAGGTAACTACAAGATCATTCACGTTTATGCGCATCGTGGGGATTGGAAGCTGGTCGCCGTGCAAGCGTGCCATATACTCTGAGTCTGGAAGTCTGGAAGTCTGGAAGTCTGGAGTCGGGAGTCTGGAGTCTGAGCTGCGAACGTTGTCTTTAACTTACCTGGAAGCGCGAAGGTGAACGGCGAGGGCCCGACTCATTCGTGAGACCTCGTCGAACAGTTCGTACAAACTTCGAAATGTTCCTTCCGAAATGTACTGGAGATCGAGAGCAACATAGAGATGTGACTGCGCTTCCGACACTGAGGCATGCGCGATATTGAGAGAATTGGCAAACTCTTTGTCGGAATGTCGCCCAAAATCTTCGGCGATGTTAGCCATAATGGAAACGCTAGCTCGCTGAACCTGGTCCCGAAGGCCAAAATCTCGGGAAAAATTACCTTCCCTGGTAGCTTCGTAAACCTTCCGCGTAGCCTTTCGAGCCTTTTGCCATGCTTGAATATCTTCGAATTTCTTGAAAGTAGCCATGTGAGTTTTTCCTTTCGTGGTTGAGGATGAGGTTTTGACTCCAGACTCCCGACTCCACACTATAGTATACAAACGCAATTGGGATCGAGGCGCCGGGTACGAAGAAGTCTGGAGTCTGGAGTCGAGAGTCTTGAGTCGAACCTCATCCTCGACAACGAAGTTTCTCTGGAGCTGAAGTAGATTTCGGAGTTTTGCACCAACTGTTCGCCGACGACTCACAAATAAGTCAAACACAACGTCCGCAGCTCAGACTCCAGACTCTCGACTCCAGACTACTTCTTAGCCAGCGCCTCGATCCAAACCGCGTTCGTTTGCATCAGTGGACGAAATGCCTCGCGTGGTACCGTTGTTTCGATATGCATATTGTCGTCGGTGTTGATGATTGCTCCCGCTACCGCCGGGCCTAGACTGGACTCGTCACAAACATACCACGCTCGCACATTCGCATCGCTAGCCATTTCGACTCTTGCCAATTCCCCTGAGATACGCGAGTCTCGCAACCGCTCTGCAAGGCGATCCATAGTTAACGGCCGGTTACTGCCCACCAGAAGTAGATCCTTGCCATTCGATGCACCGCCAACGCGAAACACCAACACGTGCGGAAAGACCTGGCTGTAGGTTGCCAGGGCGGAACGCAAACTGTCTGTCGAAAGCTGATAAATCTGCAGCCACTGAACAAATACACCTGTTTCGCTCAAACGATCGCGACCGAGCTCGAAAAACTCTTTGGTAAAAAGATTCGCAACCCCCGGCACCCACGGATGGCTGGGCTCGCTCACGATCATGTCGTATCGGTTAGGCGTAACTCGCAGATAGGTTCTTGCATCGTCGATGATCAGGTGAAGCCTGGGATCGTTTAGCGGGTGATTGTTAACATGTTCGAAGTAGCGCGAGCCTTTCACTGTGGCCGGTTCCAGCTCGACGCACTCCAGAGACTCGATGGGCGACTGAAGCATGGATCCGGCAGTCACCCCTGTTGCAAAACCAACTACGAGACCATTATTAAGATTCGGCGCCAGCAAAACGGGCAACTGACCGAGCATGATCTGGGTGGGCATATCTCCCACATCTGACGCGTTTGTACGACCGTTAATCGCCATTGAAATACTGCCCCAATCCTTACGAACAGAGACGGTCGAAGTTGTGCCCTCCTCATACATCAACAACTGATGCTCGGCTGGTCCGCTTTCGACTCCGACGTCATCCCCTATCTCCCGGGTTTTTGCCAGCACGCGAACGAGGCTGTCATAAGCTCCAATCGAAAGAGCGTCAAGATTCATTCTCGGAATATTCAAAGCCGGCGTGACCAAACAAAGTACCAATACCACAGCAAAGCTGATGCCGATCGCCAGCGAGCGCCTCAGAGCTGGGTCCTTTACGTCCTTCCCGGGGCGGTACGCGAGCCCGGCAACCACAACGCACAGCGATGCGGCAAACAGTATTGTGAATCGGGTCGTCGCTCTTGGTATTAGAACAAACCCCGCGAGAAAGGCGCCGGCGATTGCCCCGATCGTGTTCACAGCATAGCTACGACCTACCAGGCGAACAGAGTCGCCCGAAGTGTCTTCGCTGGCCCAAACGAGCACGAGCGGCATTACCGCTCCCATCAAAAAGGCGGGCAATAGGATTAGCAGCGCGGCCGAAGCTATTTGCAGACCCAACAAGCCGATCCAACTATTCACATTGAGCATTAGACCAATCTTTACCAGCCATACCGGAAGTTGGCCCACAACGGTCAGACTAAGGAAAAGACTGATCGCCGTTACAAGTTCAACTTTGAACATCGTCTCTCGAAGTTTGTCTGAAAAATCCTTGCGCCCAATCACATATGCTCCCAACGACAGACCAACCAGAAAAAGCGCTACAACGATACTGAAGGCATAAGTGCTCGAGCCGATGATCATCGACAGGAGCCGTGTCCAGGCGACCTGCGTGCTGATGGTCACAAAGCCAGAGACGAATGCGCATAGCATCCAAAATCTTTTCGACTCGATCCCAATTCCCTCATCCGCTATTCCTTCCAATGGTTTCAGTAAGGCAACCCGTTCGCGATTCTCGCTGTTGGCCTCGCTCGTTCGATCCGCGAAGATGGCGACCACTCCGATGGCAACATTAATAAAGGCCGCGATGTAAATAGTAGCCCGAACTCCAAAGCTGGGCAGGAAGATAAAACCTGCCGCCAGAGTGCCAAAAATGGCGCCAGCAAGATTGCACGTGTAGAGCCGTGTGACCGAATTTGATTTGTAGCCGGCAGAGCGCAACAATGCGGCCGCCAATACCGGCAAGGTTGCGCCCATCAACGTGGTAGGAACCAACAGCATCAAGCATGAAAGCGCAAACCGCCAGATGCTGAACGTGAAAAACCCAGGCTGAAAATTCTGCCAAATAAGGGCGTAGAGATTGTCGATTAACCTGAATAGGAAAGGAACCAGGATGGCGTAGATGGCAATGCCGATTTCGATCAGGCCATAGGTTCGAAGCGGTCGCTTAATCCAGGACGAGAGCTTTCCTGCCAGGGCACTGCCCAGTGCAAGGCCACCCATGAATGCGGCGAGCACAGTGCTAACGGCTAGCGTGGTCGCGCCAAACACTAAACCCAACATGCGGGCCCAGAGAACCTCATAAATAAGGCCCGTGGCTCCGGAGAAAACGAAACAGAGCCCAATCACCGAGACCGTCTTCAGCGAGTAGGCCGCCAGCACAGACTGCGACCGTGCGCTTTCAAGCGTGGACATTAGGTTCTCCTGACTAAGAGGTCTCAAGTGAGGCAGGGGCAAGACTCAATATAGCATCTCTAGCATCAGAACGGCGCGAGAAACTGTCGGTGCGCTGGGGGCGACTTCCCTTCGTTCGCCGTTTCATTTGTCATTGGTCATTTGACATTTGTCGTTTGGTCATTTTGAAAAACCAAAAGAACAAGCTTCGCGCCGCAACCAAACCGCATTCAAGCAAACGAACTCACCGCCAGATCTGAAATCTCAAATCTCAGATCTGAAATTAAGAAGTTATATGCTGGTAGAAGAGAACTCTGCGGTCAGGGAGGGCGCGTGCGCGTGCTGCTTGTCAGCTGTTCAAGGATGACGGACTACAAATAGATCACATGCGAACTTCGCCAGATCCTTGTTGGAATAGAACCCGGGGGTGCGGTCGTAAGAAGGATCGCAAAATCGTGGTCAGGTATTGACGAGCCTTCCCTGCCAACATCTTCCGAACAATGCTTCGTCGATTCCCCTTCCGCACTTACGAGTGCCAGACGTCGCAGGCAACCATAGAGATGTTCAAGACCGGAGCCGAATGGACCAAACTGGTCACCGAGGACTAACCTAACCTCCGCCCGCTCGTCAATAAAATGCTTCAGCAACGATGCTGTTTGCACTACGCCGCGTTCGAACCGTTCGTCAAAACCATGTAACTCAGATTCCTGGGGCCGCCTCGTATCGAGTTCAATAGTAATCCGACGCTCGTCCTCTGAGGTGAATTCTCGAACTGTCAGACGACGAGACCGAGCGGTTGCCTTCCAGTCGATGTGCCGCAGATCGTCCTGAGCCTGATAATCGCGCAAGGAGAAGAGATCATGACCCGCTCCTCTTCGCAGCGACGCCATTTGGCCGGCGTAGGTTGGCAGCAGATGAAGTTCGTCGCCGATTACTTCCGGCTTTGGATAAACGACTATATCCACGTCGCGTGCACGCAAGCGACGGCGACGCCTCACAAAACCGAAAGGAAACTTGGTGGACAATTCAAAGCCGCTGATCAGAACGTGACCACGGGCAGGAAACAGTTGTTCGACTCGCTGTTCAGCTGCTGCTCGATGTGGCACATAAGCAAAATAAGCCAGCGTGCGCTTGTGATAGCGTTGTTTCCGTCGTGCCCATATTCCTCTGTTGCCTGTCTCAGCAGGTCCGCGCGCTTCAACTACAATCGAGAAAGACGGCAGAACGCGCTTTGTATTACGAAGAGTCACAATGACGGGGGCCGGCTCGCCCGCAAAAATGTGATCCGGAAACCTGGCAGAGACAACCAGGTCACGAAGCGATACTCTTGCGGCAACCCAGGAAACAAACAGAGCGGAGCACAGTAACGAGAAGATCAGAAAAAGAAGATTGTTTCCGGTGTTCCAGGCTGCAAAAGCAACCACGAAAACCATGAGCATGAAAATGGCTCCGCCAGTTGTAATCTCAATCGGGAAATCAAACCGCATGACTTCCAGACGTGCAGAGCGCGCGAGTGGCGGGACAATGAATACGACTATGAGGAGGGCGATAACTAGCGAAAGTATCGCAGCTGCACCCGCAAGTTCCGGTTCATTCGTACGGCGAGCGAGAACTGTTACGAGCGCGGAAGCAAGTCCCGCCAGGATGAGCAGAAGGCCGAGAATTACGCGAGTCGAGGATAAGAGTCCAATACGTAAGGATGACGGGCGAAGGATGAACGAGTCGGTGACTCGGTCACGCGGTGAAACAGCGACTGGTGAATCAGACAAATTTGCTTTGCCCTCTAAATCCGCGTCGCCACGTTTCCGCCTCCTCCAGTATTTCGCTTTCATCCTTTCTAGAGCGGAACGCTGACCGACTTCATTATTTCCCGCAAAACAGCCTCAGCCTCTTCGCTGCGGCGCAGCGAGGACGAAAAGCGGGAGCTAACTACAACTCGATGCGCAAAAACCGGAAGCACGAGACGCTTGATGTCATCCGGGATGCAGAATGATCGCTCCTCGGTCAGGGCCAGCGCTTGGGCCGCACGGAAAAGAGCAAGAGTTCCCCGAGGGCTAACACCCAAATCGAGCATCTCGGATTCCCGTGTAGCGGCGACCAGGCGCATCAGATACTCAACCAACGCATCATCTACCGAAACCGAAGCAACATTCTCCTGGAGTGCCAGGACCTCGCCGCTGCTCATTACTGGCGTCAGATCATCCAGCGGATCGGAGTATTCGCGATCGCGAAGTATTTGCTTTTCGTCGGCTGCGGCGGGATAGCCGATACGCAGCCGCAGCATGAAACGATCAAGCTGTGATTCAGGCAGGGGATAGGTGCCATGGTGCTCAATCGGGTTTTGCGTCGCCAGCACGATAAACGGTAAAGGTAACCCGTGCGTCACCCCTTCGATGGTCACGTGTCTTTCGGCCATCGCTTCAAGTAAGGCAGACTGTGTTTTCGGTGTTGTGCGATTGATCTCGTCGGCAAGGACGATGTTGGCGAAGATGGGCCCTGGCTTCCATTCAAAGACGCCCGAGTGCTGGTTGTAAACCGAAAGGCCGATGACGTCGGAAGGTAGGAGATCAGAAGTAAACTGGATGCGTTGAAAGCTGCTATCAAGCGCTCGAGCCAGCGCCTGGGCCAGCGTTGTCTTGCCCACGCCGGGAACATCCTCGATGAGCAGATGGCCACCGGCGATCAAGGTGATTATTGCCAAACGAACGGCTTCGGGCTTGCCTTTAATAACCTTTTCGACAGCCTGTTGGAGCCGTTCAATCTCCTCCACAGCAGCCGTAAGGCTTGGTGCCTGCTCTGCATCTATGGCTTCTAAACGTCTCATCGACAGTAGCTTCCGACTCCCAAGTCCCGTTTCATTCTACATGGTAAAACTCGGTGTCGCACCTTAAAAGTGAAAGGCCTTACGTTGACAATACAGTCGTTGAGCGGCGGTATGACCTGGCTGTCGACCTGTAGTAGACTGAAGCAGACCAGATCATTATCGCCGGCTGGGCTTATGATCAAGGGAACTAAGAGCCGGCTGCGTCGTGTAATCGGACGCCAGGAGACCCCATGAAAGAGCATAGAAATAATCGTCATACCGAGCGAGGTTTTTCGCTCATCGAGTTAATGATCGTGATTGCCATCATCGGCATTCTTATTGCCGTCGGCGTTACCGGCTGGCGCGCTGCCGTACGTGCCGCCAACGAAGCCGCCGCAATCAAGACGCTTCGCACGATCGCCGAGCAGCAAATGCTCTATTACAACGCCCACCAGCGGAGCACCTTCGGCGGTTTTGATGAAATGCTCAAGGAAGGGTTGCTCGACACGCGCTTCAGTGGAACCACGCCGGTGGTTGAAGGCTACGTCTTTCAGATGAAGGTGATTCCCAAGTCCACAACGTCACAGGCGGGTTATTCCGTTAATGCGGATCCCCAGGTTACAGAAGGCGTGCAAGCAACAGGAAAGAATCACTATTATGTCGATTCCAATACTAACACTATCCACGTGAATGCCAATCAACCAGCCTCGCCTACCGATCCTCCGATCGGGCAGTAACGGGACTGATTGCAGTTCGCACCTGGACAACCACACAGCATTCGAAGCAGAAGGCAGGAGAGCAGAAGCATTGGTTTCAGGTTTTCAGGTTTCAGGTTTGTCACCCCAGCTTTTCAGGTCCAACTTATCGACTCGGAAATTAACGCCTGGCAAAAGCGTAAACTTCACACCCGAAACCTGAAACCTAAAACCTGAAACCGTTTCTCCTGCCTTCTGCTGCTTGCAAGTCGACAAGAGCTGCTGGTAACCTCCGCGTCGCAACTCCGAAGCAGGCGCGCGCGTCAGCCTCGCACTTGTCCGCTCTGTAAACAGTCTTTGGATCCTCATACTGATAGGAGAAAACATGCCCACCAAAATCGACAAAGTGATTGTTACTAATTTCAGTGCCTTAACTGAGAAGTACGGCAAGGACGGTCTTCAAAAGATCGAGAAAGCCGTGACTGCTTTGATTGCCGCCGACAAAAATCGCGGACTGATAACGAAGTACCTTGGTCTTGATGACGCGACGGCGATGAAAGAGCTGGGAGCTAAAGTTGTGAAGACCGCGTCGAATCGCAAACAAAACAAGATCGCAATCGACGGCATCTACAAAGCGTTGGCTCCTGACTACATTATGCTGCTGGGCGCGATTGACGTAATTCCACATCAGGATATGCGTAATCCGATGTACTCCAGCGACCCGGATGGGGATCCGGACCGGTATGCTTATGGCGATCTTCCTTACGCTTGCGAAAAGCCCTACGGGCACCGGCCTCAAGATTTCATCGGCCCGACTCGGGTCGTAGGACGATTGCCTGATGTTACCGGCAGTAACGATCCTTCCTACCTCATAGGACTCTTGAAGACGGCGAGCTCCTATACTTCAACCACTGCAGATGATTATCGCTCATATTTTGGAATTACCGCGGAAGTCTGGCAGTCATCCACGGAACAAAGTCTCCAACGAATCTTCGGCGACTCGGAATCCATGAATGCTGTGCCACCGAAAGAAGACAGTTGGTCGAAACCATTAATTATGCGCAAAGTGCTTTTTGTTAACTGCCACGGTAACACCAACACGCCCTTCTTTTCCGGACAGTCAGTTGCAAACGAGGATGACTATCCCGACGCACTGCGAGCAAGTTTCGTCGACGGAAAAATCAACGAGGGCACGCTCGCGGCAATTGAATGTTGTTATGGAGGACAGCTGTATAACCCCAAGCTCGCCAAAGGACAGCAGGGCGTTTGCAACACATACTTAGAAAACAAGGCCTACGGTTACTTTGCGAGCACAACCATTGCTTACGGTCCCGCCAGCGGCAACGGCCAAGCCGATCTGATCTGTCAGTACTTCCTTCGCAGTGTGCTGACTGGCGCTTCGCTAGGGAGAGCAGCGCTGGAGGCGAGACAGAAGTTCGCCCGCACCACTTCGCTGGGCAATCCTATGAACATCAAGACACTCGCGCAGTTTAATCTCTATGGCGATCCGTCATGTTCGCCCGTGAAGATATGCGATCCAAAGGATGGACCCGGTCCAAAGACACCGGCCAGAGGGGTTCAAGTATCTACGGTGGATCGCGTCGATCGCGCAAGCCGCCGCCGTGCCTTATTTATCGAGGGCGCGGCTATTTCCGATAGCCGCTCGACATCTCACGAATCAAACAAGCCGCCATCCAAGTCGATAAAGAGTTCCCTGGACAGCAAAGCGCGAGAACTAGGCGTAACTGCGACCACGACTAAGTCCTTCATCGTTGAAGGACCGAAGAAGGTCAAAGGGATGCCCAAAATGATGATTAGCGACGAACTAGTCCCGAATGGCTATCATGTGCTCTTTGGCAAAGACAAAATCAACGGTAAGATAAGCAAGACGAAGAGCAAGGGAAAGAAAGCAACACCGCCGCTTTTTGTCCCGATCGTGGCGCTGGTGGCAAAAGAAGTAGATGGCAAGGTCGTCTCAGTAACAAAGCTCTACAGCAAGTAGTGGCTATCTGAATTAGATGGCGGGGCCAGAAAGCGTCGTAATCATGGCTGAATTTAAGGGTCAGGTAGTAAAGCGGCCGTTCGCGGTCGGCTCCAAGAGTGAACGCGAGGGAATCTTTCTCGAATCGAAGGGTGACCGATACCTTTTGCGCCAGATGGGCGGAAACCCTTATCGTGATGAGGAACTGGAAAAGCTAGTCGGCAAGACAATCAAAGCCGAAGGCGAGATCGACGACTACATGTTAATGCTTTCCGACTGGAAGATTCTGGACGACTGAAGTCGGCTGACTTCCAGTCCTTGCAAGACCGATCGGCTCAGTCAACTTGGATAAGCCAAAAACCTTTTCAACGGTCTGCGCGGTTGCGCTCCGCGTGAGAGCATTTTGAATGTCTCACGCCGCCGCCGGATTGCCGCAGCGAGACGCCTTGCGATCTGAGTTCTAACAAGGCAGTAGTCGAACGTCTCAACGAATACAAGTAGATCTAATAAGAGGCAACCTAAGCTTGATGCAAATCACGCTCGCAGAAGAAATCCAGGGCCAGCAACAAAAGGAGGCTCGTTACAACGGGCCCCTGGTGGCTGTCGGACGGAATCCCGCCACCTGTCAAATTGTTTTCGATCAAAAACAATGGCCTACGGTGTCGAGGCAGCACGCCCGATTTGAGGCGCAGAACGGGCGCTGGATCCTGGCAGACAGCGACTCAACTTATGGCACTCTTCTCGACGGCCGATTGATCCAGGCGCCAACAGAGGTCCACGTGCATTCGCGCGTGCAGTTTGGCAATGGGGGTCCCGTTCTCCTGGTCACGGGAATCACAAACGAAGCAGAGCAGTCCCATGGTGCGGAAACGCTGGTGGACATCCCGCGGCAAGCACCGGCGCCGGCCCAGGCACCCGCGCAGTCACACGCTCAAGCTTCACCTACACGACCACCAAAGCCCGATTCGTCCGCACCGTTCGCACCAGTGTTCGTCGAGATGTCAGGTGCGGGGACGGGTCGACTACTGCGGATTGAACTAAACAAACAAGTAACCCGCTTCGGCCGCGAGCCCGGACTGGAAGGAGAAATCGATGCGGCCGCAGCGATCGTTTCCCGCCGTCATGCTGAAATCCATCAGCGGGACGGTCGGCACATACTGGTTGATCTCGGGAGCTTCAACGGTACCTTGCTAAACGGGCGACGAATCGTCGAGCCTGAATTACTCCATCACAACGACAGAATCGAATTGGGCCCCGGGGGACCAACAATCCGCTTTTTGGATCCATCGCATCCACCGCCACCCCAGGTAATCCAGCCCCCTCCATACGCCGGTGTTTCCAATGCTCAAGTGGACCAAAGCGCGCAGGCTTCTCACAAACTGGCAACGATGGTCCTTGGCTCAGAGAGTCCGTTGCAAATTACAGGTAGCCTCGAGGGAGGGATGTTTCTTGAGCAGTCCTTTGGTAACGCACAACGACTGATCATCGGTCGCGGCGAGGAATGCGACATCCGTCTGGACGGCCTTTTGATCTCCAATCGACATGCATATGTTCACCGTACGAACTCGGGTTTGATTCTCGAGGACCTTGGCTCGACGAACGGTACCTACGTCAATGGCGCTCGAATTACGGGGCGCACATCTATACAGCCGCAAGATGTAATACAGATCGGCCCTTTCGTTCTCAGAGGTGATCCTAACCGCGGCGTTGCTGTCTTCGACACCAGAGCCAAGACGCGGATCGATGTTTTTCAAGTTACGAAGGAAGTTCGAAACCGCTCTGGCGCCGGGAAGGTCAGGCTGTTGGATGAAGTGTATTTGAGCATTCAGCCAAATGAGTTTATTGGACTGCTCGGCCCCTCTGGCGCTGGTAAATCGACGCTCATGGACGCACTCAACGGAATGCGGCCGCCCTCAAGTGGCCAGGTGCTGGTTAACAGCCTGGATTTCTATCAGCACCTCGAGTCGCTTAAGCAGTCGATTGGCTACGTTCCGCAGGATGACATCATCCACCGCGAACTAACGGTTTATCGCACACTCTATTACGTGGCGCGCCTGCGACTGTCTCGGGACATCTCGGTCGCGGAAATTAATCAGATCGTGGATGAAGTGATGGACGTTACGGGGCTGTCCGAACGGCGCGACGTTCCCATATCGCAGCTTTCCGGTGGTCAGCGCAAGCGTGTTTCCATTGCCGTCGAACTCATTACAAAGCCATCGGTCATATTCCTTGATGAGCCCACTTCAGGTTTGGATCCGGCGACGGAAGAGAAAGTTATGAAGCTCTTCCGCCAGATAGCTGAGTCCGGAAGAACGGTGATTCTTACCACGCATGCGATGGAGAACGTCAAACTCTTTGACAAGATTGTGCTGCTCATGCGCGGGAAATTGGTTTTTTACGGTAAACCCGCGCAGGCGCTGGCTCACGTAGGAGCCGAAAGCTTTAAAGATATTTACGACAAGCTCGAAGCGCCGATTTTTGAGCGCACGGCAAAAGCAAACGGCCGTGCATCGCGAGATCAAGTGGCTGAAGAGGTGGCTGAAGAATGGAAACGCCGCTTCACTTGGACCGAGGAATATAAGCTTAATATCGCCAACCCGCTCACTGAGGTCTCAAGTAAGCCACGACAGGCTGCTCCTGCTAAGAGGCGAACTACATTAGGCGATTCGCTGCGACAGTGGGCCACGCTTTCGCGACGTTACATGGGAGTCTTGACCCGTGACAAGTTGAACCTGGTAATTCTCTTTGCCCAGGCGCCGATTATCGCGCTGCTCACCTTCATGGTGGTTGGTCCAAAAACCCAGCGTGATTTCCCCTACTTTATTCTGGCGCTTGTTGCGCTTTGGTTTGGCACTTCTCTAGCCGCAAGAGAAGTCATCAGGGAACGAGCTGTTTATACCCGGGAGCGAATGGTTAATCTGCGGCTGCTGCCTTACGTCGGTTCGAAACTTTTTATTCTGTCGATGATCGTGAGCTTCCAATGTCTGCTGCTCTTTGCCACTTTGAAATTCCTTGACATCACGAACCTGATGCATCTACCAGGAAGGTTTGGCGGTCTTCCCCAGTTGCTCGTGATGATCCTGACAGGTATGGTGGGTATCGCACTTGGCCTGCTTATCTCCGCAGTGGTGAAAACTTCCGAGATGGCAACCAGTCTTGTGCCCCTTATCCTGATCCCACAGATTCTTTTCTCCGGCCTCGTTGGCGTGCCCGTTCGAGCAGCAAAGGTGGCCGGTGTCGTAATGCCTGCAACGTGGTCATTTGACGAAATCAAACGCCTGTCGGGTCTCGATGTTTTACGTGGCAAGGATGAGGATGCCCAACCAGCTGCAAAGAACGAGGGTCGGGGACTCTTTAAACAGATTGAGCACGAGAATGATGCAAACATTCTTGATGCTCAGCAGAAAATTACTAAGTACAAGTCTGATGCTGAGAAAGACTCCAAAGACTTTAGCAGCGACATGGACCAATACCAGAAGGACATGCTGAAGGGGAGTAATCCTACTAAGCCAATAGCGCCAAAGCTAGGCCCAGCACCCGAAGTAGCCAAGGCCACTAGAATTCCCGACGACCTGAGTAGTTTTGTAGACTTCTTACATCCCTGGGGCGGACATTTGGTGAATCTCGGCATACTTTTTACGATGCTTCTGGTCCTGCTCGGCGCGACTGGACTCGCTCTGCGCTCTCAGGATATCGGGTGAGTACTGCTACCCTGAACAAGTTGTTCCTGTGAAAGCTTCTCTCTTCAGGCCTTCAGCTCTGTGCTGTAGACACCACTAGACTCCCCCGGAAATGCTTACAACACGGCTGACATCGGTGATCAGGCGCGAGGAGTCAGCATCTGTTTTTAACTCGTGCTAACGCATCTTGCAAGTTGCTGTAAAAGCACCGGTCTGCGCATTCTAACAACAATAGGAGACATCAAACATGTTACGAAGCTTAAGTGCTAAGAAAGTCCTGCTATTTGCGTCTTGTTGCTCTTTCGTTATTGCGTTGCCAATGAGTCGAGGGGCTGTTAACAATTCGGCTGCGGAGTTCAGCGGCCGCGAGATTCTAAGCGTTAGCCGCATCGCGCACGGTGGTGCCGATTACTCCTCGCTTCAGAACGTCACGGCCCAGGCCAACGGTTTCGTCAATGCTGTCGCATTTGGAGCGATTGGCGCGAATCCATTGGGTGCCGCGGCGGAGATCAAACTAAAAATTACCGACTATCAGGACAAGAACATGCGTCGCAGGCTAAATGTGGCTCCGACGGCGTCACTTCCCGGCCCGACGTACTTGGTCTTTACCGGGACGCAAGGCGGTGGAATGGTTTTCGGCAACGAATTTCGCGTAAGCGAGACTGCGGTTTCGCGACACTGGGCGATGATGGGCTTTGACACTCTCAATCGCGCGATTGAAGGCCAACTGGTCTCGGCAAGGCAGAAGGACGAAGGCAATGATTACGTGGTTGAGGTGAAGTTCAGCCCAAATGACACCCTGCGTTATTGGATCAACCAGCAGACGTTCCTGATTGATAAGATCGTGACGCGTTACAACAGCAACATTCTTATTGAAGAGGAGCGAAGCGACTATCGCCGCGCCGAATGTATGATGCTGCCCTTTCATATCGTCACCAGGCTGCAAGGACAGCGCTTCGCAGACTTGGCGATTGAGAACTATGACTTGAAAACCAAAGTGCCGGCCGCGACTTTTACCATCACTGCAACGCCATAGGTCCCGAGAGTCGGTTGAAAAGAATCAACCCCACGTCCATTAAGGAGCGATTCGATTGACGGGGAGAAGTGATGGCTCGACCCGTTAGAGCCTGTCGGGAAAATAGTGGGTTGGGCTTTCGCCGGGCCAAACACGATCCGCGAATATCACACTAAATCATATTACGCGACATTTCGTGCCGTCTTAGGGTCGTCGATTGGTGTCGTTTCGTGGAGCGTTCTTACCTCATTCACACCGCGGCTTTAGAGAGCCTGTGTGAAAACCCAGGAATACCACCAACCGCAGTTGGTGGATTGTTTCAGACCCGACCCTAATTAGCAGACGCTGTTAATTCGGCAAAATCCCACCGACCGCAGTCGGTGGATTCTTCATACCTCGCCTAATTCCGCCGGCAAGTTTAGTCGCCTTCATTGCAGTAAGGAACCGGCATATTCTCCCAACATCTTTATCCGCTGGTGTGAATCATGCCGAAGATGAGCATTGAGGAATGGGAGGATTTCATCGGCAAGAGACGTCCGGAAAGGCTGATCGAAGCGGGAATGAATCAGCTTTGGCAGTCGTCTGCTGGGACTTGTGGAGAACTGTCAACAGCATTGTTGAAAAGCTTCTGGAGTGACGGCTAAGACGCAGCAGTAGGTAGGGTTGATCAGCGAAAGTCTTCCATCAACATGATGTCGCTGCCACTCTGGTCCATCTGAACAATCAGCAGCGATTGCGAGTTAGGTGAGACAGCCAGGCCGGGGTCGGTCTTGAATAGCGGCTTATCCAGCTTGGCCACGGCACTGATTTTATTAGTTTCAAAGCTATAGTACTCGACTACCGGATGAGAAGGACTCTCGGCAGTTGTAAAAAAGATACCTTTATCTGTAACCGCCCAATAACGCCACAAGCCCGCTTGATGATGGTCAAGCACCGGAGTCTCGTCGCCGCCGGCAAGGGGAACTCGCCAGATTCCCGGCACTGCTCGCCCTTTCGCGTAATAGAAGAATTTGCCATCGGGCGACTCGAAACCCTCAAATCCGCCCTGCCTTGTAACTTGCACTGCCGCTCCGCCTTCGGCTCGCACCTTCCAGATCTGCATGCTGCCACTGCGAGTACACCCGAAATAGATCCAGCGACCATCTATTGACCAGCTTGGTGTGATGTCCTCATCCGAATCATACGTAAGGCGGCGCGGTTTACCCCCGTCAGCGTTGATTATGTAGATGTCTGCATTTCCTTCGATCCACGAGTCGAAAGCGATCTGCCGGCCATCCGGTGACCATCTCGGAGTTCCGGTGAGTGGGCCGCCGATGTTAGTTAACTGCCGGGCATTTGATCCATCGCTATCGCATACCCAGATTTCGTAACTGCCAGAGCGGCGAGAAGCGAAAACTATTTTCTTACCGTCGGGTGAGTACTGCGGTCCGTTATCCTCCTGAGTCGAAGAGATGAGCTTGAACGGCGCATCCTCTTGTCCCTTCAAGACGTGCAATCCAATTCGCCAAACGTTGCTATCCATCAACGACTGCGTGTACAAAACGCGATTCTCCTGGCGTGAAACTGTCGGACTGTAGACATCACGTTCGCTGGTCGTCAATCGCTCAGGCACCGCAGCATCAGTCGTTGCGATCTTCCATAAGTTATATGTGCTACCACCGCGTCTTGAAGCGAAGACAATTTCTTTGCCATCCGCCGTCCAACTCAAACCGCGAATAGAAGTATTGTCAAATGTGAGGCGGCGGGGTTCGCCGCCGGCTACAGGCAGGAGAAAAATATCCGCTGCTGCAATACTAAGTGATCTAACAAAAGCCAGGGTCTTCTGATCTGGTGAGAAAGCGGGAAAGAAATCACCTACGGAACCAGCTGGTGGCTCCGTTAGCTTCGCCTTCTCACCACTTTCAACCGAGATTGAAAAAATGCTGAAAGGCTGCGCCGGCGAATCTTTGTCAGGTACTGTTAGTAGTTTCCCATCCGGCGAGTAGCTGAGGGTGTTGCCAATCACAACAGGTCGATAAGGAAAGACGTCCGCAAGTTTGCGTTCTGCTCCGCCCAACGAAGGAACGAGGAACACGCCGCCATTCTCGACAGACTGCCGCAGAAAAGCTAAGTGTCCGCCATCCGGGGACCAGGCGGGGTCCGTGTCGGGTGCGGCATCGGTGGTCAGGCGAAGTGGCCGTTCCGCTCCGACCGGCTTTACGTAGATATCACTGTTGTCTTCCTTTTCACCATTCCAAACGAATGCGATGTGTTTCCCGTCGGGTGAGAAGGCCGCTTGGTCCTCAGTTCCCGCGAGACTGGTAACCGGGCTGATTTTAAGTAGAGGCGCTGATGGTAGCCGTGTTGGTCGTAGCAGCAAAAACCAAAATCCGAGGGCAGCACCAGCACCCAGGGTCAGGAAAACCATTGGTAAACTAAGCCGAGTCAGAAGAGACTGCGGGCGCGTTGACTTCGCGACAGGCGATTGCGGAGTGAATAGTTCCGCAGACTCGGAAACACCCTTTCCGTTCAACTGATCTTCCGCCGAGGTAGCCTTTTGACCGTCGCCGGTGTTGTGAAGAGACACGATGTCGCGCTCAGTTACAACCGGAACCCCGTCTTCCCATACTTCTTTCACCCCGGCAGTAAAACGATAGCCTCGTTTCGGAATCGTCTCGATGTAATGTTCTGACCGCTCGCCTCCAAGGATCTTCCTCAAGGAGGAGACGTTTTTCGCCAGATTGACTTCTTCGACGAAGGTGTTTGGCCAGACTTTCTTCATCAACTCATCTTTGTCGATGACGTGTCCACCGTGTTCTACGAGCACCAGCAGAGTCTCGAAGGCTTTGGGGGTAAGAGGGACGTGCTGCTCGTTGCGCAACAACAATCGCTCCGTCGCGTCGAGGCGAAAAGGACCGAATTCATACAGATGGCGGACTGATTGGCTCATAGAAGTAGTGGAAAGCCAGAGCCAAAACTTTACCAAAACTTTACCAAGACTTCAGAAAGACTTTTTCCCGGTTAAGGCACATAAACGCACCGACACGATCAAGAGTTGGGGATCACTTTAAGTAAAAAGGAAACCTCAAACTGCATCCTTTCGGTCCCGAAGGCGGTGTCGCGGCCCCAAAGCAGCTTTGTACGTTCGGTTAATTCATTATTCCTAACCAGGAAGAAGACGACGTTAGCGGCCATTCTAGCTCAGGGGCAGTTGTTGCACCAGCATCACACTGCCACGTCATTAAAGGAGAAGCACCATGAGTAGGACACAACGCTTAATCGCCAGAGGATTGGGGATTGCAATGTTAAGTGCATTGTCAATGCTGTTGGTAGATGCTCAGGAGTTTCGCGGCGTGATTAGTGGGCAGATTAGCGATCCGTCCGGCGCTAGCGTTCCCGCTGCAATCATCACGGCGCTCCGAGAAGGCACGCAGCAACCATACACGGCTCAAAGCAATAGCAGCGGGGTCTATTCAATTCCCTACGTCTTGCCTGGCTCTTATACCGTAACTGTCGAAGCAGCCGGATTTAAGAAAGCCATTCGTCAGCGCGTGAATCTGGACGTGTCACAAAAACTCAGCTTGAACATCAATCTCGAGGTTGGCTCTATTTCAGAAACCGTGACAGTGCAGGAAGCGCCTTCGTTACTCAGTATCGCGGACGCGTCGGGTGGAACGGTTATCGATGCGCAAAAAACCCAGGACCTTCCTTTAAACGGTCGCCAGATCTACACGCTGGTGCTGTATGCACCCGGCGTAAGGTATACAGGCGGTAACACGACTCGCGGCTGGGATCAAACTAACGCTTACGTGATCAACGGGGTGCAGAATAACTACAACCAATTCACTCTGAACGGCGCGCCCATTTCGCAACAAATAAGCACGGGGCGCGGTACCTGGTTCATCGCTCCGAACGTCGATTCAGTGCAGGAAGTAAAGATTCAAACCAACACGTACGACGCCAGTTACGGTCGAGCGGGGGGTGGCACAGTGAACGTGGTAACTAAAGCGGGCACCAAAGACTTCCACGGCACACTCTTCGATTTCTGGCGTGGCTCAGTCTTGGAGGCCAATACGTTCCAGAACAATCAGCGAGGCGTTCGCAAACCATTCCACAATCAGCATGACTTTGGGGGAACGGTGGGTGGCCCAATCCCACGCCTTGGCAAAGACAGCACCTTCTTCTTCTTCAGCTTTGAGGGATGGCGCGAATCTGCACCCCAGAGCATTCTTACCAGTGCGCCCCGCGCCGACGTGCGGGTGCAAGCCGATGGCAGCGTGGATTTCCGGACTTATTTTGCTAACCAGTTGGGTTCGCTATACAACCCCAATGGTCCAACCTCCAGGGGCGGAATTTATAATCCTTTCAGTTGTGCAACGACTAATTCCGATGGGACTTGCAGAACGCGCAATCGGTTTTCCTATAACGGACAGCTCGACGTGATCCCGCCAAATATGATCAGCGCGATCGGGAAGAAGATCCTGGCGTTGTATCCGCTGCCGAACAACCCCGGCGCCGGAGAGTTTAACAACTACATTGCTAATGCGCCCGGCTCCCTACGATTCAACCAACCAATAATTCGGATCGATCACAACTTCAGCGACAAGACGCGCTTCTACGGCATGTTCAGCTACTGGTCCGGGCTTCAGTTCCAGAACAACACAGGCTATATAGAGCCTGAGTCGCTCAAGGTCGTCAGAGGCAACATCAACAGTTATCGCTCATTCATTCACCAGATCCTGGATCTGACACACACCTTCAGCCCTACCCTGTTTGGCGATCTCCGCTTTTCATTTGGACGCTCAGTTGATAGAGCGCCCAATGGCGCCGTGGCCGCCGGTACTGTGAAGCTCACACCGTCCGACCTTGGCTTTACGAACTATCCGTTACCTCCAACCACTACCGAGGTTGAGGCTCCAACGATTCAGGTTGGTGGTTATCCCGATATCATTGGCAACAATAAATACGGAGACTTTGGCCATCCGCCGATGAACGAGATGTATGAGCTGTCGCCGACGCTCACACACATCATGGGCCGTCACAGCCTTCGCTACGGCGCGCAGTTCATGCAGCTTCACGCTATCCCCTGTTGCGGCGCTGCCGATGCCAGCGGTATCGGTGTTGGCCCAGGTGGCCGGTTTACCTTCACGGGCACGTTCACTCAGCAGAATCCCAACACCGGAAACAACGACGGCGCCGCCGTTGCTAGTTTGCTGCTGGGCGCTCCGAGCTCGGGATTCATACCATTCAGTTATGACGTTTATGAAAGTTACCGCTACTTCGGTCTCTATGTGCAGGACGATTTCAAAATCCGACGGAACCTGACGCTTAACCTCGGGTTGCGTTGGGACGTCGAGAGTTCACCAAGAGAGCGTTTCCACAAACTAAACGCCGGCTTTGACTATTCGGCCAAGAATCCGCTTCAAGGCGCAGTAACTTTTCCAGCGAACAACATCCCCATAAACAACGCTACAGGGTTACCCTTGACTGGCGGTCAAGTGATCACCAGCAATCTGTTAGGCGGTTTTAATTTCTCAAGCAACAAACTAGCTCCCTACGACACGCAATTAAACCACTGGCAACCGAAATTCGGTCTCTCCTGGGCTATCAATGACAAAACAGTATTGCGCGGCGGCTGGGGACGTGGCTATGCCTTTGCCATCGAGCTCGGTGGAAACACGACCTGGACCCAGAATACGAATTACAACCAGGTTAGCACCACGCCGAGCACTCAGTTCAACACCGGCAATCCTTATCCCACTGGCTTGGTAGTGCCACCGGGAAATGTCTTTGGTCTATTGTCGGGTGTGGGGAACGGCCAGTCTTTTGATCAGCGCGATCGTCAGATCCCTGTAGTGCAGCAGTATTCGCTGGGATTTCAGCGGCAGCTTCCCGGTTCAATTGTGCTTGATGTCTCGTACGTGGGAACGCGCACCAACAAGCTGCGGGTGGGGACGCAGTTCAACGCACTGCCGACGGCAATATTTAACAAGTGCACTCAGGACCCCACTTTCTGCACCACACAGGTACGGAATCCGTTCTTCTGGCAAAACCTTAATCCCTCGGGACTTCCTGCGGGGTTCCTGGACAGTTACAAGAACACCTCATTGGGAGCCGCAGCCTCTGTGCAGGTGAGTGCGCTGATGGTTCCTTTTCCTGAATTCTCAACCAGCCTTTTCTCGAACACGGAGCCGATCGGGAGTTCCAACTACAACTCTCTCGCGGTCAGATTGGAGAAACGCATTTCGGGAGGAGGAGCGCTAATCAGAGGTCTAAGCATCCTTACGTCCTTCACCTGGTCCAGGACGATGGCGGCTAACGGCTTCCTGAACAACGGTGGGGCGGGGCTGCGAGATGAAAAGCCAACTAATCAATCATTGGGATATGGGATGGATCCTTACCGCCGATTCCGGCACACCTATCGGTTTGCCAAACACGTTCACCTTCAATTGCCCTGACCACCCGAGCTATTTGCCAAGTAAGGGGAGCCAGTCGTATACGCAATGGCTCTACAATGAAAACCCCGGATGCTTCAAGACGTTCCCGCAGTTCACACCAACAACTGTAATACCAAGGTTCAGCTACATTCGCGGTCCGGCTAATAGGCCTCAGCTTGCTCTATCGTTCGGCAAAAAGTTTGGGCTTTGGGAGGGAAAATTCGTCCAGATCAAGGCGGAGATCTTCAATGTGACCAACACCCGCATTTTCGGTGGTCCGAGCACGGGAAGCCCGAACGTAGCACCGCAACCCGTGGCTAATATCAAACCGGGCGAACCCGGCTCCTGCTCGGGTTACGGCTGTATTGGCTCGACTCAACAGAATGTTCCGCGGCAGGCTCAGCTGTCGCTGAAGTTTCTGTTCTAGAGCCCTGGGCGACAAACTTTAAGGCTTTGGGGTCGGCATTGACTTCTGTCATGAGGTCGTCTAGAAGTGGGCGCAAGACGCTAGCCATCCGTCCGATTTTCCGTACCCTTGAGTGTGACTTAGTGGACCGTCTTCCGCAAGACCAGGAATCAATCCACAAAATCACACGAAACGGCAGTACGGAATTCTGTAACGGCAATTGAGAGACACCAGGAGTCTGTCGGGAAATCATTTTTCTGGTCCTGCTGCGCGTTCTCAGTGTCTCCGTGGTGAATGGTTTTTCGGGGCTTTTATCACCAAGGAGACACGGAGAACATGAGGTTGGGCAGGGAATTGGGCAACACAAGATTTGTCGACGGGCCCCAGGTTCCTTCAAACAAGTCTGGAGTTAACCGATGCACAACTTAAGATTCGTATTGTTCAGAGGGGCAATGCTTCTAGCTTCACTGTCGGCGATTTTGTTGATTCAGAAAGTGACTACTTCACAGTCCATAATCCCATCAACACCTTCGTCGAAAGCTACAAATCTTGGCCCGACGAATTCCTCAAGTCGCTCTGGAAAGAAGGAATCCCGACGATCGCGCACTGGTCCAGCCATGGCGAACGGCGGATCACCAATTCCCAACTTAGCAAAGGAACCAACGCTGTATGTCGTTGGCTATGCGCATCTGGATACGGAATGGCGCTGGGAGTATCCGCAGGTTATACAGGAATACCTGACCAAGACCATGCGCAACAACTTCGCACTCTTTGAGAAGTACCCCCACTATATTTTTAATTTCACCGGAGCGAACCGTTACCGACTAATGAAAGAGTATTACCCTTCGGATTTCGAAAGATTAAAGCAGTATGTCGCGACGGGTCGTTGGTTCCCAGCCGGATCCTCAATGGAAGAAGGCGATGTGAATTCACCCAATGCCGAGTCGGTCATTCGGCAGATTCTTTACGGCAATAACTGGTTCCGCAGAGAGTTCGGCACCGCAAGCGACGAGTACATGCTGCCCGATTGTTTCGGCTTTCCGGCCTCTTTACCCAGCATCTTGGCGCATGCGGGAATTAAGGGGTTCTCGACGCAAAAACTTTCCTCGGGATGGCAGCCGGCGCCTCATGTGGGCGGCCCTGACTCGCCTGAGAAAACCCCGGAAGGCATTCCGTTCAATGTCGGTGTTTGGGAAGGGCCCGACGGTAGGACAGTGATCGCAGCCTTGAACCCGCTTGGCTACGGCAGTCAGGTGACCTACGACCTCAGTAAGACTCCTCCTCCTCCACCAGGACCTGATCCCAATTTGTCAGCCCAACAGAACCAGGCTCGGTCTCGAGGACAGGAGGATTGGACAAAGCGGATACAGATTAACGGAGACGTGACCGGAATTTTTGCGGACTACCACTACGTCGGTACCGGCGACGTGGGCGGATCTCCCAACGAGAACTCGGTAAGACTGATGGAGGCGATCGCTGCAAAACGCAAGGCCCCCCTGCCGCAGCCATTCCAGTTTGGGCAGCCATTGCTTTCTCAGTCTGGCCCATTGGTCCAAGTCGGAGATGGCCCAATCAACGTGGTGTGGTCCAAAGCGGATCAGATGTTCCAGCACATCCTGAACTGTTGCAATACTGATCGCTTGCCGCGTTACAAAGGCGACCTTGAATTGATCAATCATTCGGCCGGTTCGCTTACTTCGCAGGCGTATCAGAAACGTTGGATGCGCAAAAACGAACTGCTGGCTGACGCCGCTGAGAGGGCCTCTGTTGCCGCGGAATGGCTCGGCGGTCGTCCGTATCCACTGGAACGACTAAACAACGCCTGGACGTTGGTCATGGGTGGGCAGTTCCACGATATTTTGCCAGGCACAGCTACGCCAAAGGCCTTTGAATTCGCCTGGAACGACGATGTGATAGCGATGAACCAATTCGCGGGTGTGCTGACAAGTGCCAGCAGTGCAGTGGCATCCGGTCTGGACACCCAAGCCAAAGGCATTCCGATTGTTGTCTACAACCCCCTCAACGTTGAGCGTGAAGACATTGTTGAAACCAACTCCTTTTCCGGGAAAGTTCCCGCAGCAGTAAGTGTCTCTGGTCCCGATGGCAAACGCGTTCCAGCTTCGGTTGACAAGACAGGAAAGGTTACATTTTTGGCTAAAGTGCCCGCAGTTGGTTACGCGGTCTATGATATTCAAGACGGCAGCTCACCTACTCTCGCTTCGGAACTGAAAGCCTCTGCCTCCTCTCTCGAAAACGCTCGCTATCGAATAGCTGTTAACAACAATGGGGACGTGTCCAGCATCTTCGACAAGAAGATTAACCAGGAGCTGCTTTCTGGACCGGTTCGTCTGGCAGTCTCAACCGACAACCCCCGTCAATGGCCTGCATGGAACATGGACTTCGAAGACGAACAACGCGCGCCTCGAGCTTTTGTGAGTGGGCCAGCAGAGATCCGCATCGTGGAAAACAGTCCAGTAAGGGTTGCTCTCGAAATTAAACGTGAGGCCGAAGGCTCGAAGTTTGTTCAGACGATCAGTCTCGCCGCAGGCGATGCCGGCAATCGCGTCGAATTCAGCAACGTCATTGATTGGCAAACAAAAGAAGCAAATCTGAGAGCGGTTTTTCCACTAGCAGCGACTAATAAGCTGGCTACCTACAACTGGGACATTGGTACGATTCAGAGACCCAACGCGGCGGAGCGACAATTTGAGGTGGCTTCACACCAATGGATTGACCTCACTGATCAAAGCGGATCTTACGGCGCCACTCTGCTCACAGATTGTAAGAATGGTTCGGACAAGCCGGATGACAAAACTTTGCGCTTGACTCTTATTCGAACTCCCGGAACTCGTGGGGGCTACACCGACCAGGGCACACAGGACCTGGGCCGGCATGAAATCGTGTTTGGAATCGCGGGCCATGCCGGCGACTGGCGTCAATCGCAAACCGATTGGCAAGCTTACCGACTGAACCAGCCTTTGCTTGCCTTCCAAAGCCCGATCCACGATGGCCCGTTAGGCAAAAGCTTTTCGTTCCTGAGAGTGAATAACAATCGCGTGAGAGTATTGGCTCTCAAGAAGGCCGAGTTAACCGACGAGCTCATCATTCGTCTTGTGGAGATCGATGGCAAGGCAGCCGATAACGTCCACCTGGCTTTTCCGGCGCCGATTATCGCCGCGCGCGAAGTGAACGGACAAGAACAGCCTGTAGGCCCGGCAACCATATCGAGTGGCGAATTAGTGAGTTCGCTCGGCGCCTATCAACCCCGCACATTTGCTGTGAAGCTTGCTCCAGCGCGGGCAAAGGTGGCTCCGCCATCGTCGCGACCAGTGATGTTGGACTATGACTTGTCCGTTGCGTCGCGAATGGGCCGGCCGGCCGATGGTAGCTTCGATTGGGCACCTAATAACCAGGGCGCTCCCCAGGGAAGAGCTTTGCCGGCGGAGAGGTTGCCGCGCGAGATCGCGTACAATGGGATTCGCTTCACTGTGGCTCCGGCCGGGAAGCCCAACGCAGTTATTTCCCGCGGTCAAACGATTACTCTTCCATCCGGAAAATACAACCGAGTATATCTGCTGGCGGCCGCAATGAATGGCGATCAGAAAGCCGTGTTCCGTGTCGGTGATAAGTCGACGGAATTAACGATTCAGGAATGGACCGGTTTCGTCGGTCAGTGGGACGATCGAATTTGGAAAACGACTGAAGAGGTGATCCAGCAACGGCCAGGCGCACCAACTCCTCCGGCGGGCACTCCTGTCAGGACGCGCACAAATCCCTACGGAGAAATGCTGGGATTGAGGCCGGGCTTTATCAAGCGCGCGGACGTCGCCTGGTTCTCTTCACAACGTAGGGCGCCGGACGGCAGCGCGGAACCGTATGCGTACTCTTATCTTTTCGCTTACGGCATCGATGTACCCGCGGGCGCCAGGACGCTCGTATTGCCGGACAACGAGAGAATTCGAATTCTGGCAGTTACGGTCGCTGACGAGCCGTGGACTGTAACGCCCGCTCATCCACTCTACGACACGCTTGAACGGAATGAGCGATAACCGTTCGCGAGCAAATCTTTTGGAGCAAATCTTTTGGAGTGCGGCGGCCCGGCGCCGCTTTGGCCTGCTGCGGCCTGACATAGCTTCTTCTTTCAGGCATTGCTAACGCACAACAGGCCAAAGCGCTGTCAGGGCTGGCGGCCCGGCGCCGCTTTGGCCTGCTGCGGCCTGACATAGCTTCTTCTTTCAGGCATTGCTAACGCACAACAAGCCAAAGCGCTGTCAGGGCTGGCGGCCCGGCGCCGCTTTGGCCTGCTGCGGCCTGACATAGCTTCTTCTTTCAGGCATTGCTAACGCACAACAGGCCAAAGCGCTGTCAGGCCAGCGCACTCCAAAAAGTTCACGCTTTCCAAGAAAGTGCTTTCAATGCGGAAACCATCCGAATCAGTACTTTTAGAGGCGTGGATACTCGTGCTGTTTGGGTTGTGTATAGGACCAGTGGTCCGAAGTCAGCAGTTGACGGCAGAACAAAAGCCCGTTCTCTACGTTGTCGGTACCTCGCATCTCGACTCGCAGTGGAACTGGACCGTACAGGACACGATCCGCGAGTTTGTTCCGAATACCTTCTTCGAGAATTTCAAACGCTTCGAGAAATACCCGAACTACACGTTCAACTATGAAGGCGCCATCCACTATATGTGGTTCAAGGAGTACCATCCCGAAGCGTGGCCCACAGTACAGAAGTACGTGGCGGAAGGACGTTGGAGACTTGCCGGTTCATGGATTAATGCCGTCGACACAAACATACCTTCACCAGAGTCTTTGATGCGGCAGGCGCTTTATGGAAAGTGGTTCTTTCGGCATCAGTTTGGAAAGGTGAGTCAGGATGTTTACCTGCCGGACTGTTTTGGCTTTGGGTTTGCGCTGCCTTCAATCGCCACGCACTGTGGCCTCTCTGCTTTCTCGACACAAAAGTTGACCTGGGGTTCGTCTTACGGCATTCCCTTTCCGATAGGTCGCTGGAAAGGTGTCGATGGCAGCACCGTAGTCGCGGCGTTGAATCCTGGTGATTACGTGTCCAAGATTCGGAGCGACATTTCCGTCGATCCAAAGTGGTCGAACGATCTCACAACTGTCGGCGCTCGGCACAAGATCGGATTCCGATATTTTGGCACTGGTGACATTGGTGGTGCTCCCGATGCGGAATCCGTCGACTGGCTGGAGAAGTCGCTGGCGAATAAAGCAGGTAAGGTCGAGGTGCGCAACACATCCGCGGACCAACTCTCCCGCGACTTGACGCCGGAAGAGAAGACCGCCCTACCGGAGTACGAAGGCGAGCTGACAATGAAGACGCATGGAGTAGGATGCTACACGTCGCAAGCCGCCATGAAACGCTTCAATCGTGAGAACGAATTGCTCGCCGATGCGGCAGAACGGGCAAGTGTTGCAGCGGCGGCGCTATCCGGTCTTCCCTACCCCACCGATCGTTTGCGCGAAGCGTGGATTCGCGTGCTATGGCATCAGTTTCATGACGATCTGACCGGCACCTCTATTCCACAGGCGTATCAATTCTCATGGAACGACGAATTGGTATCAGCCAACCAGTTTGCCGGTGTTCTCACGAGTGCGACATCTGCTGTGAGCGGATTACTAGACACCCGTGGCGTCGATGTACCGCTTGTGATTTACAACCCGCTCTCGTTCGCGCGGCGCGACGTCGTCGAAGCTATTGTCACCTTCAAAGGGCCTGCCCCGGCTCGCATCCGCGTGATTGACGGAGTCACTCTGCGCGATACACCAGTGCAAATCCTCGAAGCCCAGGACAACCGAGCGCACATTCTATTTATCGCCGATATGCCTGCGATTGGTTTCAAAGTTTTTGGCGTATCGGCAAGCACGGCGTCGCAAAGCAATGCATCATCGCTTAATGTCACAGAGTCAACTCTCGAGAACGGACGCTTCCTCGTAAAGATCGACTCTAACGGTGACCTCGCATCCGTCTTTGATAAACAGGCAGGCCGCGAATTATTGAAGGCGCCAATCCGACTTGAACTGCGAACCAACCCTTCACCGGACAAACCAGCATGGCGGATTCTATGGGACACGGTAAATTCAGCGCCGCGCGAGTTCGTGGACGAGCCGGAAGTTCGCGTCATTGAACGCGGGCCAGTCCGCGTTGCAGTGGAGATCACGCGAAAGGCAGCTGGATCGACTTTTGTCCAACGTGTAACGTTGACTGAAGGTGGTGATCGAGTGAATGTAGAGAACCTCGTGGACTGGAGGTCGCCAAACAATCTCCTGAAAGCCTCGTTCCCTTTCGCTTCCTCGAATCCTAAAGCGACTTACGATCTGGGGCTCGGCACTATTCAGCGCGGTAACAACACTCCCGATCATTACGAGGTGCCGGCGCAGAAATGGGCCGACATAACCGACACGAGTGGTTCCTTTGGCGCGGCCGTGCTGAACGACAGCAAATATGGATGGGACAAGCCGGCCGACAATGTGCTTCGCCTGACGCTGCTCCACACGGCAAAAGCGCGCGCCTATCCCTATCAGAGCAGCAACGATCTGGGTCGCCATCGGTTTACGTATTCGATTGCCGGTCATCGTGGTGACTGGCGAGAAGGCCGAATCCCCGAGAGGGCCGCCACCTTAAATCAGCCCTTCTTAGCTTTCCAAACCCAAACGCATCCGGGCACGATTGGTCGTAGCTTCTCGATCGTTTCACTCAATGAAAGGAACGGTCACGTCGCGGTGCAAGCGCTGAAGAGAGCAGAAGACTCGGATGAGATCGTGCTGCGCGTGCAGGAACTTTACGGACGCCCAGCCCAAACTCGCATCAAAATCGCGCTGCCGCTAAAAGGTGTACGAGAGATCAACGCCGCGGAAGAGTCGGTTGGACCACTTTCAAGTTCCGGCGGCGCTTTTCTAATCGATCTCAAGCCGTATCAACCGCGCACCTTTGCCCTGCGCTTGCAAACCACGCGGACGACTACGCCTTTGGCTGCGGCGCCAATGGGATTGCCGTTTAACCTGGATGGCATCTCGACCGATGCAGATCGTTCCGACGGCGACTTCGACGGAAAGAAGCAGACCCTGGCAGGCGAGCTTTTACCCGCAACAACCGTGCTTGATGGAATACCATTCAACTTTGGCGCAAGTACTTCGGGAACACTGAACGTGATGGTGCCGAAGGGACAGCAGTTGACAGTTCCGCGCGGCCCATATAATCGGCTCTACGTCATCGCCTCTGCGATCGGCAGCGATGTCAGCACTGCAATCGATTTTGGGAACGGTGCGTCTCGGAATATCACAGTTCGCGAGTGGCAAGGTCCGGTTGGCCAATGGGACAGTCGCTTGCGCGAGCCGCGTCAGTTGCGTGAGGTCGAGGTGGCGCAAATGACCAGAGGTCAGTCATGGAGTGCGGAGGCTATCCAGGCCGATCTCGTTGTTAAATACGACCAGGCAACAGGCAATGTAAGTGGGATCGACGAAATTCGTCCAGGCTTCGTCAAGCGCGATGAAGTGGCATGGGTTGGGACACACCGACATGCGCCGGATAGTAATCAGCCATACATCGCCAGTTATCTGTTTGCTTACGCTATCGATCTGCCTGAAGGTGCGCGTGAGGTCCGACTACCAGACGATCCACGAATCAGGATCCTGGCGATGACATTCGGGCGCGAGCCTTATCGCCTCTGGCCCGCCAGGGCGTTGTATGCTTCAGATCTTCCAGAGCCGATCATTCGTTAAACAGAGTAGCCGTCAGGGTGTTTTAGTCCAATCAATCTTCTCGTCCTAATCGCGAGAGCCAAGCCTGCTATACTCAGGCGCAAGGCAGAAACAAGACGACACAGAATCTCTAATCCGAAGATGAAGTTCGAATGGGATGCTCGCAAAGCAAAGTTGAATCTGCGCAAGCATCGGGTTTCTTTTGAAGAGGCGACTACGGCATTCCGCGATCCGCTTTCGGCCACTGGTGCCGATCCCGATCAGTCGACTGGCGAAAACCGATTCGTAACCTTCGGTCTATCATCTCATTGTGCTCGACCCCGAGGTAGCCAAAGTCTTTCCGAACGATAAGGCTGTTAACAATGCCCTTCGCGGTTTGATAGCGCTCAGTCGTTCTGGGGCAAGGTCAAGACCAAAGCGCAAGAGCAAAGCGACTGATAAGAGACGTGCCGCATAGATAATAAAGAGTCGATCTATACGACATTCGTGAGCGGACCGCGCAGAGGTTTTTGAGAATCAAGTTGGATCATCTCGTTTTCACAATTGCGGCGTTGTCGTGCTTGATGACAATAGCGCAGGGGCAAGTGAAGGTCACATCTGATCACAACACGAACGCTACCGCAACAAGTGCATTCAAGTTCAAGAATGTCCCGTCTCCGGCAAAGGACGACGCAGCAGCCAAGGCGAAAGTGCTGCTGCTCGATGGTGAAATTGATCCGAACGGCGCTCAAATCAGTGCTCTCACGGATGGCGCCCTACCCACGGAAGAAGATCAACCCGCGGCAAATTTCTTCTTCGGTGCGGGTACAGGTGGAGGACGCTTTCGGATCGATCTCGGAAGTCCAATTGAAATCGCGCACGTTAATACCTACTCGTGGCACCCGAACACGCGCGGCCCACAGGTATACCGGCTTTGGGCCAGTGACGGTTCAGATCCGAAGTTTAATCCCGAACCGAAAGGCAGGATCGATCCAACCACGGTCGGTTGGAAGATGATCACGGTTGTCGATACGCGCTCAAAGGAAGGCGAAGACGGCGGACAGTATGGAGTGAGTATCACTGATGCGCGTGGAAATTTGGGTAAATACCGTTACCTGCTTTTCGACTGCTATGTAACCGAAACCGCGGACGAGTGGGGTAACACATTCTACAGCGAAGTGGACGTGGTAGCGAAGAAGTAGCAAAGAGTTCGCGGCTGTGCCGCCGTCCCGTGCGGAAAGCTTATTGAGACTTGTCAAACTAAGAATCCCAACCACATCCGTTTTTACACACTCTCTCCCGTGAATGGGATTTCTGAGTTTTAACACAGTCTCGGGAGTGGGGGGATTTCCCGGTAGTCTCGGAGGCTTTACTATTTGGGAGGGCGTCAAGAGGCAAAAGGATTGAACAGTTCAGAGACACGCATTTCCGCTGAAGTTTCTCCGCCTGCTCGTTCCGCAACGAGAGTCGCTGTCGGTGGATTGCGTTGGTGGATCGCCGGACTCATTTTTCTTGCTACCCTGATCAATTTCCTCGACCGCCTGACGATCTCGATTCTTGGTCCTGTCATTACAACTCAACTCGGGCTGAGCAATCTTCAGTTTGCGAGCATAACCACGTCGTTCCTGGTTGCCTACACATTAAGCCAGGGACTTTCGGGCAAACTCTATGACCGCATTGGACCACGACGTGGTTTTACTTTGTCTATACTCGTTTGGTCCATTGCGGCTTCGGCCCATGCGTTTGCTCGAGGCTTCTTTAGCCTGAGCTGCTTTCGCTTCCTGCTGGGCCTCGGTGAGGCCGGAAATTGGCCGGGCGCCGCGAGAGTTATTGCCGAATGGTTTCCGGTTCGCGAGCGGGCTTTCGCGATGGGTATTTTCAACAGCGGTGTATGCATCGGCTCGATCCTGGCGCCGCCGCTAATCGTTTGGCTGCAGTTGCAATATGGCTGGCAAACCACGTTTCTTACCACCGGAGCGCTCGGCTTCGGCTGGCTGGTGCTTTGGCTGTTGTTCTACGAGAGTCCCGAACGCCATCCCTGGCTTACCGAGGAGGAGCATCGTCTAATCCGCGAAGAGGACACGGGCGAAAAGGGTGATGGGGCAAACGGCGCAACAGCAGTTCGATCTTCAGCTCAGCTTCTCCCTATCACTCTGTCGCCCAATCTCCACATCTCCGCGCGGTGGCGCGACCTGCTTAAGTTTCGGCAAACGTGGGCCCTCGTGCTGTCTCGTTTTTTAACGGATCCGGTTTGGTGGCTTTACATCACCTGGCTTCCGCTTTACCTCCACAACGCGCGCGGCTTTGATTTGAAAAAGATTGGGATGTTCGCCTGGGTTCCGTTTGTGACTGCTGATGCTGGAAGTCTGATCGGTGGCTGGTTATCAGGTCACTTGATTACACGAGGTTGGAGCTCCGACAAGGCCCGCAAGACTGTACTGATCGCTGGTGCATTGTTAATGACGGCCGGTGTTCCAGCTGCGTTGGCAGACAAAGCGATGGTGGCGCTGGCATTAATCAGCCTGGTCACGTTTGGCTTTCAAGCCTGGATCAATAACGTGCAGACGATGCCCAGTGATTTCTTCCCACAACAAGCAGTCGCTTCCGTGGCCGGGCTGGGCGGCGTCGGTGCCGGTATTGGAGCGATTCTGTTCGTGCTGACGACCGGATGGGTGGTTGACCGTTTTTCCTATACTCCGATCTTGATCATTGCGGCAGTGCTCCCCCTACTGGGCACGGCCGTCCTGTTCACGCTTGGAGGACGCATCCGCCGTTTAACGATAGAAACAGGAATCTGACATGCAAAACTATCTCGATCTCACTGGCAAAATAGGGTTAGTTACCGGCGCGTCTTCGGGTATCGGAGCCGCAACAGCCTGCGTCCTCGCCGACCTTGGCGCACACGTGGCTATCGGCTACTACCACAATAAGGCGGGCGCGCAGCAGGTGCGAGACAACATTGAAAGCGCTGGCGGCAAAGCGACTGCCTTTAAAGCTGATGTGCGGCGCCCCGATGAAATCAGCAAGCTGGTAAAGCGTACAACTGACGAGCTGGGGCCGATCGATATTCTAGTTAACAACGCGGGCTCTCTTATCGAGCGACAGGGAATCCGGGAGATAACTGAGAAGCGTTGGGATGAAATTATGGATCTCAATCTCAAAAGTGCTCTACTCTGCTCGCAAGCAGTGGCGGCATCAATGATCGATCGCAAGATGGGGACCATCGTAAATGTCGTTTCGATTGCCGGACGCACGGGCGGTGGACCAGGGGCTGCAGCTTACTCGATAGCCAAGGGCGGCCTGATCACCTTTACTAAATCGCTGGCGAAGGAACTTGCGCCGCACGGTGTGCGCGTCAACGCGATCTCCCCAGGCGTGATTGACACGCCTTTTCATGAAGTATTCTCAACGCCTGAGATGATGCGCAACTTCGTAGCAACGATTCCGCTTGGTCGAGTGGGCACGCCGATTGAGTGTGCCCGAGTAATCGCGTTTCTGGCTTCGGATGCCGCTAGTTTCGTGGTGGGAGAGACCATTGAAGTAAACGGTGGCCAGTTAATGCTCTGAGTAACCACTATTTTTGGAGTGCGCTGGCCTGGCTTGGCCTGGCAGCGCTTTGGCCTAACGTTCGCACAGGACTGCCGGGCGGAAAATCGCTTCGCAGGTGAAACAGCTTGATTCGCAGCTGAATGGCAACGAGAACAGGCCAAAGCGGCGCCAGGCCGCCGCACTCCAAAATGTCACGCTTCTTTGAAAGAGTGTTGATTAAGTTGGCGAAGCGGGAACAAGGCTAACTTCCGCTTCTGCGCAAGCGATAGCCTCCGTAGAAACTCGGAGCGATCGATGCTTTTTGCACCGAATACTTCCATGTGCGGCGTCATCATCTGGATATCAATCCAATCCAGCCCTCTCTTCTGGAGGTGTTCAATCAGGTACAGAAGGGAGAGCTTCGAAGCATTTGATCGATAACAGAACATGCTCTCTCCGGAAAATGCTCCGCCGGCATCAACTCCATAAAGCCCGCCCACAAGGACATTCTCTTCCCAGGCTTCAACGCTGTGAGCATGACCTTTCTTATGAAGCTCGCAATAGGCACGTATCATCTGCGGGGTAATCCAGGTGCCAGTTTCTACTTTGCGCTTAACCTTCGCGCAGGAGACGATCACCGCTTCAAAAGCCTGATCAATAGTGAAGCGAAAAGGCATCTGTCGTTGCACTCTTGCAAGGCGGCGCGGAACGTGAAGATCCTTAAACTCGAGGATTGCTCTTTTCTCAGGGCAGCACCATGGTAAAACATACTCATCAATCGGCCACGGGAATATGCCGAGGCGATAAGCTCGCACAAGATTTGTCGTACTGAGGCTCCCGCCAAGAGCCACGATACCATCGACGGAAGCAGATACTGGATCTTGGAAATGGATCAACTCCATAGTTGGATCTTGAAAAGAGATTTTTGGTCAAATATCATTTGACATTTATCATTTGCGCGGTTTGTGCCTCTTCGCGGCTGAGACGTCTTACGATTGTCGAAGCCTCTTCGGGAAAACGAAATGACGCGAGTGATAAATGTCAAATGATATATGACCAATGATTTCGTTTTTCGAGTACAGCGCTCGATCAACCTGGAAATATCAATGCCAGTTCGTCATCTTTCTCCTCTACCAGCACTTCCCCAGTAAGCGGTACGTCAGCAAAAAGAACCGCTTCCGCGAGAGGCTCTTTGATCTTCGACTGGATCAGCCGCGCCATCGGCCGGGCTCCATAAAGCCGATCAAAACCACGCTTTGCCAGCCACATGCGTGCTTCACTCGAAAGCTTGACGACGACTTTCTTTTCTATGAGCTGAGTATTTAGTTCATCCATGAACTTATCGACAATTCTTTCTATGACTTCAAAGTCGAGCGGATTAAACGCGACCCAGGCGTCGAGCCGGTTGCGGAATTCCGGACTAAAGGCTCGCTCAATCGCTCCTCTTCCCTGCCCTCTGCCTACATCTTTCTGAAAACCGATTCCACCCTCGCTCAATTCCCTGGCCCCGGCGTTGGTCGTCATGATCAAGATGACGTTTCTGAAGTCAGCCTTCTTGCCATTGTTATCCGTTAAGGTCGCATGGTCCATCACTTGCAGCAGAATGTTGAAGAGATTAGGGTGCGCCTTCTCTATCTCGTCCAGCACCAGCACGGAATAGGGAGTTTTGTTAATCGCATCGGTCAGCAGTCCCCCTTGATCGAAGCCGACATAACCCGGAGGCGCTCCGATTAGCCGTGAGACGGTATGGCTTTCCGCATACTCGCTCATGTCGAAACGAATAAATTCAACCCCCATCACAGCCGCAAGCTGTTTGGCGAGTTCGGTCTTGCCTACTCCAGTCGGCCCGGAGAATAGAAAGGACCCAACAGGTTTTTCAGGTTGACCAAGGCCAGAACGTGAGAGCTTGATGGCGCTGACGACCTGATTGATTGCATGGTCCTGTCCGAAGATAACGGATTGCAGTTTGCTCTTGAGCTCTCCGAGACGCTCTTTCTCCGAACTGACCACCGTTTTAGCCGGGATCTTCGCCATTCGTGCGACCACATTTTCAATGTCCTCGGGTCGAACGGTCTTTGATTTCCTGGCAGGCGAGAGCAGCTTGAGGGCAGCACCGGCCTCATCCAGCACATCGATCGCTTTATCCGGTAGAAAACGGTCATGCATGTACTTGGCTGATAACTCGGCAGCAACCCGAAGAGCCTGCGAGCTATAACGTACCCCGTGATACTCCTCGTAGTAGCTCTTGAGTCCGGTCAGAATCTCCGCCGTCTCTTCAACGCTTGTTTCTGCAACTTCGATCTTCTGAAAACGGCGCGCAAGAGCGCGATCTCTCTCAAACGAAGCCTTATATTCGCCGTAGGTTGTGGAACCAATGCAGCGCAATTCACCGGAGGCAAGTGCCGGCTTGAGGATATTTGAGGCATCCATGGATCCTCCGCTGACAGCGCCAGCGCCAACAATGGTATGGATCTCGTCGATGAAAAGAATCGAACCAGGGATTTTCTTTAGTGCCGAGATGACACCCTTGAATCTTTGTTCAAACTCGCCGCGATATTTTGTGCCGGCAAGCACTGCCCCCATATCGAGCGCGTACACCTGAGCTGACTGGAGCACTTCGGGAACCTCTCCCAAATGGATCTTCAGCGCGAGACCTTCAGCGATGGCCGTCTTTCCAACCCCTGGCTCGCCGACATAGACCGGATTGTTTTTACGACGGCGGCAGAGTATTTGAATCGTTCGTTGCAGTTCTGCGGCTCTTCCGATTAAAGGATCGATGTGGCCGGCCGCGGCGCTCTCGATCAAGTTGACGGTGAAAGATTTCAGCGGATCCCTCGACGTTTGTGCATCCTCAGTACCGACTTCTGTGTTCACGTCCCCAAGAACAGGTTCTGAGTCTTCAGAAATTTTCGAGATGCCGTGCGAGATATAATTGAGCACCGCGAGCCGCTTGATGCCCTGTTTCTCCAAAAGGTAAACCGCGTGTGACCGCTCAGCGTGAAACAGCGCCGCCAGGATGTTTCCGCTGTTAACCTCTTTTTGCTCGCTCGCTTCGGCCTGGAACAGTGCATACTGCAACACGCGCCGAAACATGACCGTCTGTTCCGGCATCTCCGCTTGCTCCCTCTGGAGGGTGTCCTTGTGCTCGTCAAAGAATTGCTCGAGTTCCTTTTTCAGGGAATCGATGTCTCCACCACAATGATAGATGACGTTGCTCGCCGTCCGGTCATTGAGCAGGGCGAATAGAAGATGTTCAAGCGTAACGTATTCATGTTGGCGCTTGATCGCCTCTTCAAGGGCAGCGCTCAAGGTATTTTGAAGTTCTTTGGTGATCATAATGCAACGTAACTTCCCGTAATCCTAAGGAATTGTCCTCGTGATTTACTAGAGACCATTGGCCGCCACTTCTTCCATCGTGCAGAGCAGAGGGAACTCATTGGCCTGGGCAAGGCTTGTTACTTTCGCAACCTTCATCTCTGCAATCTCATAGGTGTAGAGTCCGGCCACCCCCACACCTTCATTATGTACTTTGAGCATGATCTGCAGGGCATCGCCTTCGCTTCGCCCAAAAACAGTTTGCAGGATAAACACCACAAACTCCATCGAAGTGAAGTCGTCGTTGTGAAGCAAGACTTTGTATAAAGGAGGCCGCTGTAGCTCTATTTCGCTTTTGGCTTCCGCTATCACCAACCCGTCTTGGTCAAAATCATCCATTGGCATAAACGATCATACTCATCACGGTGCTCGTTACCTCACTCAAGCATGTATATTATTTGCGCGGAGGTTCATCAATTGAACCTCCAACCGTGAACCTTTATCGTAGTCTTATGTATACCAAAAGCCAACAAAGCCTTCGAGTCGGTACTGGTGCAGTTTTAAGATCCAGCCTAAAAGATGCCATCAGTTGGGCTGGATCAATCTAACTTAACGGCTGGATTTGTTGGACCTCGCGGCTACTTCAACAGTCGGCATATAATGGAGCTGCATTTATAAGAATTGGTTCGGCTGGCGCTCAAAAGAGAAGGCGAACAAGTCCCCCTGAAAAACACAAAAGAAAAGATCCTTGTTGTCGACGACGATCAGGCGATTCGCTGGTCACTCGGTGA
>WNGF01000960.1_pt1 | contig 55243 bp, 54 predicted proteins | sample 5400641 | NCBI WGS metagenome assembly WNGF01 (sample SAMN13153371, study PRJNA577476) | soil metagenome | isolation source: 80 cm soil or saprolite under grassland replicate 2 | place: USA:California | collected 2016-06-15
TCGGCGCGGACCAATGCATCGCGGATCATCCGCCGCTCGAGACCTTCCACGGCCGCGATGAGCCCGGCGCGCTGCTCGGGCTCGTGCGAAGGCTCGTGGAGCGGCAGCGGCAGGTCGCCGATACCGATCACCTCGCTTCGGCTCAGGACCACAGCCCGCTCGATCAGGTTCTCCAGCTCGCGCACATTTCCCGGATAGTCATAGCGCAGCAGGGCCTCCCGGGCCTCACGGGTCAATCCCTGGATGAACCGGCTGTTCTTCTCGGCCGACGCCTTCACGAACTGGTCGATCAGGAGCGGGAGATCTTCTCGCCGCTCCCGGACCGGCGGCAGCGAGATCGTCACCACGTTGATCCGGTAGTAGAGGTCGTCGCGGAAACGACCATCCCGAACCAGCGCCTCGAGATCCCGGTGGGTGGCCGCGAGCAACCGTACGTTGACCGCCACGGGCCGGCTCGATCCCACCCGTTCGAACTCGCGCTCCTGGAGCACGCGGAGGAGCTTCACCTGGACGCCCAGCGGAAAGTCGCCGACCTCGTCGAGAAAGATGGTCCCTCCGTCGGCAGCCTCGAACCGCCCCTTGCGGGCGGCCACCGCCCCGGTGAACGCACCCTTCTCGTGACCGAACAGCTCGGATTCGAGCAGGCTCTCTGGGAGCGCCGCACAATTCACCTTGATCAGTGGCCCCGACGCGCGAGGCGAGGCGAAGTGGATGGCCCTGGCGATGAGCTCCTTGCCGGTGCCGCTCTCCCCGCGAATCAGCACCGTGGCGTCGCTGGGCGCGACCCGGCGCACCAGTGAGAACACCTCCTGCATCTGGCCGCTCTCGCCGGTGATTCCCTCGAGCCGGTGCCGCCCTGCCAGAGCCTCGCGCAGCTCGCGGTTTTCGGTGAGGAGGCGCTGCCGCTCCCTGACCTGATGGATCCGGTGGAGCAGCTCGTCCAGATTGACGGGCTTGACGAGGTAATCCGCGGCCCCCGCCTTGATGGCGCTCACCGCAGTCTCGATCGTGCCGTAGGCGGTCATGATGATCACGGCGGCGCCGGGCGTGATGGCGCGGACGCCCGCGAGCACCTCCAGCCCCGAGAGATCGGGCATGCGCTGATCGGTGAGCACCAGATCGAACAGGTCCTCGCGAAAGTGGGCCAGCGCCTGGCGCCCGTCCGCGGCCTCGGTCACCTGGAAGCCGTGCTTGGTGAGGAAGCCACCCACCAGCTCCCGCTGGGCGGGCTCGTCGTCCACGACCAGGATCCGGAACGGCTCACTCACGGCGGGCTCCGCGTAGCGGCAGCGTGACGCGGAAGCACGTGCCGCGGCCGGGCTGACTCTCCACCGTGACGCTACCGCCATGGGCCTCGACGATACGCCGAGCAATGGTCAATCCGAGGCCGAGCCCCTTGGTCTTGGTGGTGACATAGGGATCGAAGACCCGAGGCATGAGCTCCGGCGGAATTCCGGCGCCGGAGTCGGTCACGGTCAGCGCCACGCCCCCGTCCGTCACGGCGGCGCCCAGCGTGAGCGCTCCACCCCGAGGCATGGCCTGAATCGCATTGAGCGCCAGATTGAGAATGACCTGCTTGAGGCGATCCCGATCGGCCTCGAGCGTCGGCAGCGCGGTGGGGACCGCGCGCTCGATCCTGACACCGGAAGCCTCCGCCTCGGCCTCCACCAGGCGCACCACCTCGTCCACCAGGTCCGGCACGTGAATCGGCTCGGGCTTGAGCGATAGCGGACGGGCCAGAGAGAGAAACTCCTCGACGATGGTATTGAGGCGACGGACCTCGCCCTGGACGAGCTCGAGCAGTCGGCGGTACTCCTCCCCTTCGGCGGGGGAGAATTCGACGCGCAGGCGCTGGAGCCCCATGGAGACCGCGTTGAGCGGGTTCCTGATCTCGTGGGCCACGGCCGCGGCCATATTGCCCAGCGCCGAGAGACTCTCCCGGCGCTCCATCTCGGCTTCCAGCATTCTCACCTCGGCCAGGTGGCGATGCTGGGTGTAGAAGATCGCGGCCAGGCCCAGCACGCCAAGCCCGAGGGCCGCGAGGGCGAGCACGACGGCAGCGCGGCGATGGTTCCGCCAGAGACGATCCAGCGAGTCCGTCGACAGCGCGATCTTGAGCAATCCCGCGCGCCCTCCTTCGAGGCTCAGCGGCTTGACGACCTCATAGACCTGCCTGCCGTCCCGCATCGCCAGATGAGCCAAGACCTGCCGCGTCTCGAGCGCATTCTGAAGCGCCGGGTCCGACTCCTGCTGCCCGACTCGGTCGGGCCGGGAGTGAGCGAGCACCGCCAAGTTCTGATCGAGAAGCGCGATGGACACCACGCCGGCCTGGCGGCCCAGCTCCTCCATCTGGCGCTGCACCCCGATCTCCTTGCCGAAGCGCAGCACATAGTTCGCATCGGCGTGAACGGCGATGATCCCGGGAAAGCTCCGAGCGCCCACGGCCGCGCCGAAAGTGCTCCCTTCCCAGAACTTCCGCTCCCGGATCGCCGTCGGGACGCTCTCGGCAGCCGGCGGAGGCGCCCACCGGCGCCCCCACATGTACATCATCATGGCACGGCGCTCGTCGGCGTCGGGACCAGCAAACTGCCGCCGGCCCATCATCCGCGGCATGCCGGCCGGTGGCGCCGGCGGTATCCAGGGGCGGCCGTCCCGATCGAGCAGCTCGATTCGGGTGAGGCCGTTGGCCGCGCTGATCTGGCGCAGCCACTCGGAATCAGGGGGGCGGGAGAGCAGGAGCTGATCCACCAGGCGCGCATTATCCAGCAGACGCTGCCCGATCATCTCCTCCACGAGCGCCTGGCTCGAGATCGCGTTGCGGCTCGAGGTCTCGAGCGCCTCGGCCAGGGCGAGCCCCTTCTCCTCGAGCTGACGGGAGAACTCTCGCTGAGTCTGGAGCGCCGTGGAGGCGGCAAAGAGCGCTGTGATTGCCGAAAGCAGGATGACGGAGGCCAGGAAGTAGCGGGGCGGAAAAGGAGATTTCATCGGCCGCGTCTCGGCGCCATGCTATCACGCCCCTTCGGGCTGAAACGAGGCAGCCCCCGAGGAACGACTCCTCGGGGGCCGCCGTCGAGCGCTCGCGCCGCTATCCGGCGCGCCGCCCGGGACCACCGAACGGCATCACATTGCCCCACGGGTTGACATGGAAGGTCCGCATCTGCCCGTCGGGACCTTTGAGCTCCACGGTGTACATCGTGCCGCGTCCCATGGTGAACGGCAGCACCCGGTCAACGACGAAACCCTTGAGATATTGGTCCGCGTACTGCTGGGCCAGCGCCTTGGCTTGCTCCTCCGTGATCGCCGCCTGCGTCTGACCCACCGCCGCCACGCCTGCGCATGGCATAGCTTGGGCCTGACCCGTCCAGCCGCCCATCATCCCGCGCCCCATCATTCCGGCACCCATCATCCCGGGACCCATGCCGCGGCCAAAGGGCCCGGCGGCCTGGGCAAACGCGATCTCCGTCAGGAGCCCGGCCACAATCAGCGTCAACACCACGATCAGCATCAGCATCCGTTTCATCATGTTCACCTCCTCCCTCGTGCGTTCTGACTGCCGGCCCTTGGAACAGCACGAGTCATGCCTCTTGCGGCGTGTGTGGGTTTCCGGCCACTTACACCGGTCGGCTGGGCGCGGCCTCGGCGCGGGATCGTCGGAATCGTCGAGGCGCTCGACATTGTCGTCGAGTCCTAGCGCCTCCTGCCGCCGCAGCCCCGCGCAAATGTCGATGGGAGCGCACGCTATGGCCGGCCATGCATTGGCACTCCCATTGCTCCGCTCAGGGAAGGATTCGTCCATTCGAGAATCAAGAAGCGGTCGCACCGCGACAGAAGGGAGGGGACCCATGTCACTCATCCGGCTCGCGCCCTTCGTCATCCTCATGCTGGTCATGCTCGGCCCGCCGCCGGCGGCTGCCCAGAGCGTCAGCACGCTTGGCGAACTGCTCAAGCGTCACGACTCGGGCTCGTGCGAGGGCTGCCACGAAGGGATCCACAAGGAGTGGAAGAGCAGCTTTCACGGACGGTCGATCGTTCAGAGCCTGGGATCGCTCCGCGCCTATATCGACGCTGTCGAAAAGGAGCGCAAGCTCCCAGCAGACAAGACCCAGATGCTGAAATGCCTGGACTGCCATGCGCCCATGGTCAACGACGCCTCCGAGAGCGTCATCAAGGAAATCGTCGGACTCGTCAAGACCGCTGTGGACGACAAGGACGAGGCGAAGAAGAAGGCGGCGCGGGAGAAGCTGGCCGGGCTCAGCGTGAACTGCACCGGCTGCCACACCGTCAAGGGCACTGGCAATGCTATGACACCGCCTGATCCCAAAATCCTCTACGGGCCCAGCGGAGCGCCGGCGCCTCATCCAACCAAAGGCAGCCCGGTCATGCAGTCCTCGGTCATGTGCAGCCAGTGCCATTCGCTGTGGTACGCGAAAGACGGCGAGTACCTCTACTGCACCACGATTTTCGAGAGCCATCAGAACGCGTACCGCGGCATGGACGGCACGCAGACCTGCCAGGACTGCCACATGAAGAGCCGGGGGCATACCTTCCCCGGCGCCCACGATCAGCAGCTGGTCAAGGAGGGGCTGACGCTCTCGCTCGGCGCGATCGGCTATCGGCAGATGGCTTCCGGCAAATACCAGCCGCGCGTCGTGGTCACGGTGGACGTGGGCAACCAGGCCGGCCATCGCATCCCCGATGGCTGACTCTGGACCTCCAAGGTGGTCCTGGATGTGACCGCCAAGACGCAGGACGGCACCAAGGTGTTCAGCCATCAGCGCAGCTGGCAGGAGATCGGGGTCGACCTCAACGGCGACCAGCAGGTCAAGTCGTGGGAGATCAAGAACACGATCGACCAAGCGCTCCAGCCGCGCCGGACCCACACGGAATCGCTGACGATCCCGGTTCCCGATGGAACGACAGGGCTCGAGGTCGAGGCGATCCTCACCTACCATCATCGGCCGGGGGAGGAGTTCGTCGTCCATCGGGTGACAAAGAAGCTCGCGATCAAGAAGTAGCCTCTCGCGGCGGCGCCCGGACGTCCACCGGGCGCCGCCCCGGGGTAGGCTCGGTCACCTGGCACAGCGCGCTGCTTGTTCCCCGCTTCACCGCCTATGACGACCGTCATAGGCGACCCCACGCGGCGGCCGTATGCTTCGGGCCAAGGAGGATTCACCATGGGTCACGAATGCGGCTGTCACAGCGGGGGAGCGCCGGCCGTCCTCGACGTGCGCGAGATGGCGCCCCGGATCCGCCATCCGAAGATCTTCGAGACCTTCGACGCGCTGGCGCCGGGCGCGGCGTTCATCCTGGTCAATGACCACGACCCCAAGCCCCTGCTCTATCAGTTCAAGTTCGAGCGGGCTGAGCAGTTCGGCTGGCGCTACCTGGAGGAAGGCCCGCAAGTCTGGCGAGTGGAGATCGCCAAGCGGCTGCCGGCCATCCGCGCCGAGCAGACGGTGGGTGATGTCGCCCATCACTACGCCGGCACCCTCGAGGTGATGAAGACGATGGGGATCAATCACTGCTGTGGCGCCCAGCTCACGCTCAGCGAGGCCGCGGCCTCGGCCGGAATCTCCCTCGACTCCCTGCTCAAGGCGCTCAACGAGAGCCAGCAGGCGACGGCATGATCTCTGGTGACATGACGGTGGGGCGGCTGCTCGACGAGCACCCGGAGCTCGTAGAGGTGCTGGTTCAGTACCACCCCCACTTCAAGTGCCTGAGGAAGAATCTGCTGCGCCGGGTGATGGGACCGCGGGTAACCGTGGGCTTCGCCGCGCGCGTTGCCGGCGTGCCGGCCGACGATCTGGTGGCGACGCTTCGCCGAGCGGTGGGGGAAGAGGAGACGGGCCCGACCCCTCACCCTGCCCTCTCCCCGAAGGGGAGAGGGTTTCGAGAGTCCCCAGAGGGGAGAGGACTGTCTGATCCTCCCTCTCCCTTTCAGGGAGAGGGCCGGGGTGAGGGTCCGAGGCCAGCGGCGCTGGCAGACGTGCCCGAGGCACGCCAGCTCCATCTGGACGTCCGCGAGGACATCCGTCAGGGCCGCGAGCCGTTCGCGCGGATCATGGCCGCGGTCAAGACCCTCGAGGCGGATCAGGTGTTCGTGCTCCGGGCGCCGTTCGAGCCGGCTCCCCTCTACGACGTGCTGGGCAAGCGCGGCTTCGCCCATTGGACCGAGCGCCGCGCCGACGACGACTGGTCGGTGTGGTTTTATCGCGATGCGCTCACCGCGGCGCCGGCCCGGGCGCACAGGCAGGCGGCAGCCGCCACCTCCACGCGGCGGCTCGACGTCCGCGGCCTCGAGCCTCCCGAGCCCATGGTGAAGATCCTGGAAGCGCTGGAGCGGCTCGCCCCCGGTGAGCTGCTGGAGGTCCTCCACGAGCGGCGGCCGATGCTCCTCTATCCGCAGCTCGACGACCGCGGCTTCATCCATGAGACCGACGAGATCGACCGCGGGGTGACACGCATCCGCATCCGCCGGGGCGAGCAGCCACGATGATCCCGCCGCGCCCCCGCCCCTCCGGCGGCCCCGCGCCCGACGTGCCGCTGCGCTACCTGGTAGTCGCGGCCGGGGCGTTCGTCCTGGCCGCGGTGGGGGTGCTCTGGCTGGCTCCTGAGATGGCCGGCCACTACTACCATCCGCACATCGTGGCGCTCACCCATATGGTGACCCTCGGCTGGATCACGCTCACCATCATGGGCGCCAGCTATCAGCTCATCCCCATCGTGCTCGAGCGTCCCATCTGGAGCGAGCGCCTGGCGCGCTGGCAGTTCTGGCTCCTGGTGGCGAGCATCGGCGGCATGGTCGCCCACTTCTATCTCGGCACCTGGCCGGGCCTCGTGACGGCCGCCGTTTTCCTCGGCGCGGGAATCGTGACCCACTTGATCAACGTGATTGCGACCCTCCGCGGCTTCGGGCGCTGGAGCTTCACCGCCCGGCTGGTCGTGGTCGGTTATGCCGGCCTTGCGCTCACCATGCTCTTCGGTCTCACGCTGGGCGTCGACCGGATGTGGAAGCTCCTGCCGGGCCAGTTCTTCCCGACCCTGCATGCCCACTATCATCTGGCCCTGCTGGGCTGGGTGGCGCCCATGATCTTCGGCGTGGCTGCGCGCGTCTATCCCATGTTTCTCCTGGCTCCTGAGCCCGACGGCTGGCCCGACACGGTGCAGCTCTGGGGCATCGCGCTCGGTGTGCCGGCCGTGGTCCTGGGCCTGCTTGGCATCCCCGGTCTCACCGTCGCGGGAACGCTGGCCGTCATCAGCGCGGCGGCCGGGCACGCCTGGTGGGTGGTGGGCTTCGCGCGCAGCCGCAAACGGCCACGGCTGGACTGGGGGCTGCGCTTCGTGCTCACGGGCACGGCCTTCCTGCTGCCGGCGGCATTGATGGGTCTGGCCTTTGCCCTCGATCTCCTCTCGGGCCCCCAGCCGGCCATCGCCTATGCGGTGCTCACGCTGGGAGGCTGGGTGTCGCTCACCATCGTGGGCATGATGCTGAAGATCGTGCCCTTTCTCGTCTGGTATCGCGTCTACAGCCCGCGCGCGGGCAAGGAAGCCGTCCCCACGCTGGCTCAGCTCACGTGGCCGCGTGCCGAAGGGCTCGCTTATTTCCTGCTCACCGCAGGCTTCGTGTTTCTTTCGTTGGCAACCATGGTCGGCCAGGCCGAGTGGATCCGCGTCGCAGGCGCGGTGCTGCTCCTCGGCGCGCTTGGCTTCGCCGCTTCCCTCATCCGCGTGCTCCAGCATCTGGGATCCGCCGTCAGGCCTCCCAGGCCTGCCGCACCGACCGAGGCACACGCGCGATGAGCTCCTTCGCGCAGAGCCCGTTCATCGTCATCTGGGAGACGACGCGCGCCTGCGCGCTGGCCTGCGTCCACTGCCGTGCCGAGGCCATCCCGCGTCGTGACCCTAATGAGCTGACTACCGAGGAGGGCAAGCGGCTGATCGACCGCGTCGCCGCATTCGGCAGCCCCCCGCCCATCCTGGTCCTCACGGGCGGCGACCCGCTGAGACGGCCCGATATCGCGGCACTCGTCGCCCACGGCACCCGGATCGGCGTGCCCGTATCGCTCACTCCGAGCGGCACGGCAGCGGTGACCCAGGAAAAGCTCGCGGCGCTCAAGGACGCCGGGCTAGCGCGGCTCGCGGTGAGCCTCGACGGCGCCACCGCTGAGGCCCACGACGGCTTCCGCGGCGTGCGAGGCTCCCATCGGCACACCATGCGGATCATCGAGCGGGCGCACGCCCTCGGGCTGCCGCTCCAGATCAATACGACAGTGTGCAAGCGGACCCTCGACGACCTGCCGGCGCTGGCGCGCCAGATGGGTAACTTCGGCGTCGTGCTCTGGGCGCTCTTCTTCCTGATCCCGGTGGGGCGGGCCCAGGCCGATCAGGCTCTCGGAGCGGACGAGATCGAGACTGTGCTCCACTGGGCAGCCGAGCTCAGCCACCACGTCCCCTTCGGCATCAAGACCACCGAGGCGCCGCACTATCACCGCATCCTTGCTCAGCACGCGGCCGGCGCGCAGACGCTACGCCGATCGGTGCAGCGGCCCGATAGGGTGGGTCGCGCGGGACGCGCCGTCACCGACGGCAATGGCTTCGTCTTCATCGATCACGTGGGGAATATCTGCCCCAGCGGCTTCTTGCCCATGCCGACGGGCAATGTGCGGCGTGACGACCTCGTGGCCGTGTATCGCGAGGACCCGCTCTTCCTCGCGCTCCGTGACCCGGCCCGGCTGGGCGGGCGCTGCGGCCGCTGCGAGTACCGCCAGCAATGCGGCGGCAGCCGGGCTCGCGCCTGGGCGCTCAGCGGCAATCCGCTCGCTGAAGACCCGGGGTGCAGCTATCAGCCGGCGGCGGCACTGGAGGAGGTGCCGGCGATCGCCGGCGGCTCTGATGCCGCTCCGCCTGTCACCGAAGAGCAAGTGCTCGAAGCCCTCGGCGCCGTCCTCGACCCCGAGCTGGGCATGTCCGTGGTCGAGCTGGGGCTGGTCTACGGCATCGAGATTCGCAACGGCGCCGTTGCCGTGACCATGACGCTCACGACGCCCGGCTGCCCCATCCACGACTCGATGAGCGACTGGGCGCGCGAGGCGGTGATGCGCGTTCCCGGCGTCGAGCACGTGGACGTTCGGATCACCTTCGATCCTCCATGGACTCCGGACCGCATCCAGCTGGGATCCGACAGCCGCCGGCTCCTTCGCGGCGGCAGCCGCTAGCGTGGTGAGTCGGAAGTCCGCGTACTGGAGCTGGGCTAGTGTCCTGAGTCGAAAGATCGCGGATGATTCGCCGGGTGGGGCCGGGCCGCTCCCCCCGGAACACGCTGCGTTGCACCCCAGTGCGCCCACTCCTCAGGGCCACGAGAGCACGGTTTGCTGCCACACCAGCACGCAGAAGCCACGGTTCCGGTGAGAGCGGCCCGGCCCCACCCCTCCACTCACCGTTCGGATTCCGGCCGTGAGGCCCTCAGGCGCCTTAGCAGATCCGCATGTGGCTGGCCGATCCCTTCGACTCGGGACTGGATGACCCCGGATCGGTCGAGCAGGGTAATCACCGACGAGTGATTGAAGCTGCCATCGGGCAGGCGCCGGTACTTGATGCCGAGCACGGCCGCGATCTCGCGTACCGTCTCGTCGGACCCGCTCACCAGGCGCCAGCGTGACTCGTCCACGCGGTGCGCCCGCGCCAGGGCCTGGAGGATCTCCGGCGTGTCCCGCTCGGGATCCAGGCTCACCAACACGACTCGAAGATTGGGCCGGACCTGCTGGGGCAGCTCCATCTCGATCCGCTTAATGTCGGCGAGGAGGAGGGGACAGGCCTCGCGGCAGGATGCGTAGAGCATGCTGATGATGACAGGATGACCGCGGAAGAGATCGAGGTTAACGGGCTGTCCCTTCTGGTCGACGAGCGCGGCGGAGACCTCATAGATGGAGTGGCTGCGAGGCGGAGCCGCGCCTGGGGCTGGCTGGTGTACGTGCTGCGCCCACGCCGGCGCACCCCCGTAGCACGCCACGAGGAGCAAGGCGGCGGACGTGGCGACGGAGCCGCGTCTCACCGCGCCGCCTCGGCGTCGCGGGCGCAACGGAAGCCGAGAGCGGAGGTCGTGTACCGCGCCTCGAGTGACCCACGAAGCGCCAGCCGCATGAAGCTCGCGTAGTCCTGCTTGTCGCCCGCCGCGAGCGCTCCCGCGCCGCAGAATTGCATCCGATCGGCGCTCGCCCCGGTGCGGCTGTCGCCCGAGACGAGCGTGCTGTTGAAATCCAGCACCCACTCCCACACCAGCCCGTTCAGATCGAACACTCCCCAATAATTCGGCGTTCCACGTCCCACCGTCGCCAGCCGGGCCCCCGCCGGGCGCGAATACCAGGCCAGGGTCCGCTCGCGGAAGCCGGGCTCGGCGGACCCATCCGCGCTTTTCTCGCCGGCGGCCGCCGCAAACTCCCACTCGGTCTCCGTGGGCAGCCGCTTGCTCTGGGTGGCGCAGTACGCCTTTGCGGCGAACCAGCTGACATGCGTGACAGGCTGGTCAGGAGCGGCCTTCGGGCCCAGCTCGACCGGGCCGGCCCAGTGCAGCAGGTACCCGTCGTCGGCGAACATGTGAGCCACCCGGTCACGCCGCCATTGCGGGTGGCCCCGGACGAAATCAAGGAACTCGCCGTTCGTCACCGGCACCCGGTCCAGCTCGAAGGCGCCGACGTCGATCATCGTTGTGCTCGGGTCCGGTGCATAGACCGGTCGCAGCGCTCCGGGGCCGACGCGGGCCATGCCAGCCGGCGCGGCGGCGAATGCGCCGCCACCCGCCAGGACCAGCACCAGCCCGAGGACGGCGCTCCGCATGACCGCTAGCGGGCCGCCCCCGGAGGCAGCTGGATCCTGCTGCGGGTCGCTGTCACTTCGGCGGCGCTCACCTGGTCGCCCTTATTGCCCCACGCATTGCGCACGTAGGTCAGGATGTTGGCGACCTCGTCATCTCGAAGCTGGCTCATCGGCGGCATGACGGAGTTGAACGTTTTCCCGTTGACCGTAACCAGACCCGTCAGGCCCTTGAGGACGATCTCGATCGACCGCTGCTTGTTCGCCATGAGGAAGTCTGACTTCGCCAGCGGGGGGAACACGTTCGGGAGCCCGTTGCCGTGGGGCTGATGGCACACCGAGCACGTGCCCTTGAAGAGCACTTCTCCCGCCGCGATCTGGGTCTTGATGTCGAGGGTGCCCTTCTCGAGCGCGCTGGCGGCGGAGGCGACGGCGGTCGACGAGGGCCCGGCTTTCTCGCTGAGATAGTCCACGTCAACCTCTTTGCCGGAGTAGACGAGCTTGTCCTCCGGCCCCTCGACCTTGAGCATGCCGAGCGCGCCTTTGTTGAAGGTGCGGAAGATCGAGTGGTCCACGATGATATAGGTTCCCGGCACCTCAACCTTGAATTCCACGACGGCCGAGCCGCCGGCCGGAATCAGCGTCGTCTGCACGTTCTCCTGGTACCGGGACCCGCCCTCGTAGTAGACGCGGTCGAAAATCTCGCCGATGACGTGGAAGCTGCTCACGAGGTTCGGCCCGCCGTTGCCCACGAATATCCGGATGCGCTCCCCGACCTTGGCCTTGAGCGCCCGGTCCCCCACCAGGGCCCCCTCCGAGCCATTGAAGAGCACGTAGGTGGCCCGCTCGTCGATGGCCTTCTGCATGTCGAAGGGCTGCGTGCCCTTCTCGCGGTATTGCCCGACGGTGTAGAAGTCGCCCTGCATGACGTAGAACTCGCGATCGACCTTCGTCAGCCCCTGGGGCGGCTCGACCAGGATCAGACCGTACATGCCGTTGGCGATGTGCATGCCCACCGGGGCCGTGGCGCAGTGGTACACGTAGAGGCCCGGATTGATGGCCTTGAACGTGAACTGCGATTCGTGTCCGGGAGCCGTGAAGCTGCTGGTGGCGCCACCGCCCGGCCCGGTGACGGCGTGCAGGTCGATGTTGTGCGGCATCTTGCTGTCCGGATGATTCTGGAGGTGGAACTCCACGGTGTCTCCCTGACGCACCCGGATGAACTTGCCCGGCACCTGGCCCCCGAAGGTCCAGAAGGTGTAGTCGACACCGTCAGAGATGGGCATGGTCACTTCCCGGACCTCGAGGTGAACAACCATCTTGGCCGGGTCTCTGCGGGTAATCGGCGGCGGCACGTTTGGCGCGGGGGTCAGTACGGCCTCGATCGCGGGCGCCGTCCGGGCCTGCGAAGAGGCCTCGCGCGTCAGCCGCGGGAGCAGGCCCACCGACATGATGACCGCCGACACAGTCACGATCGTGGCCAACCGAGATCGAGTCAGCATGGCTTTTGCCCTCTCAGTTCTCGTGCAGGGGAAATCCCTGCATCGGTCGTTCGCCCTACCCTGCCCGCCGGCCTACAGTTCCGGGCCGCTTGTGCCCATTTTCACAGGAGCCCGTCCGGCCCGGGTATGACCTCCGTCATAAACCGGGATCGGGCGGCCGGCCGAAAACTGGGGCGATCGAGGACCCTGGCGACCTTGGGATGGGGTATGGCGGCGGCGGACGACCCCCAGGCGGCCCCCCAATGCCGGGCCCCAGATACGACCGACTCGCGGGAGGGGTAGTCCCGCCGATCGCCCACTGGCCGGAGCAATCTTGCTCCGGCCACGGGCGGGTGGTCAAGGAGGAGCCGGGGCCCCCACCCAGCTCGGCAGGAGGGAAATTCCGCCTGCTATGACCTGGGTCATACGGCCCGGGAACCGCCCCCCTCTATCTTGGTGGCACCAAGAGCAGCGCCTCAACCGAGTGCATGGAGGCAGGCCATGGCCGACAAGAAGGACGAGAAGATCCCGCTGGCTCAGGCGTTCTTCGTCGTGTTCTACACGATCTGGGGCCTCTTCGAGATCGCCAGCATCCCGGTCGCCAGGTAGGAGGTCACCATGAGCCTGGAAACGCTCAAGGGCGTGTGGTGGACGAAGGTCGACGCCAGCGAGAAGATCTGGATCGGCATCGCGCTCGTCTGGTGTCTGATCCTGTTCGCCATGATGCCGCTCTGGCATCTCAAGGGCGGCCAGAATCCGTCCTTCGAGACCTACCGGACCACGCCGGCGGACTACCTGAAGAAGGTCGAGACCTTCGTCGAGACCGGGCCAAAGGTCGGCGAGGAAAGGGGCCTCCCGGTCATCGCCCCTGATCCGAAGAACGATGTCTTCATGCTCGGGCGCCTCTGGCAATGGTACCCGGCGCTCAAGCTGAAGAAAGGCCAGACCTACCGCCTGCATCTCTCCTCCATGGACCTGGTCCACGGCTTCTCGCTCTTTCCCCTGAACCTCAACTTCATGGTCCTGCCGGGCTACGAGTACGTGCTGACCATCACGCCGACCACGACCGGCGAGGTCTATGTCGTCTGCAACGAATTCTGCGGGATCGGGCACCACCAGATGGTGGGCAAGATCACCGTCGAGTAGCCCCGAAGGAGGCGAGAATGGACGCCGTCTTCAGAACGTGCGCTCAGACCGGACTCAAGGTCCACAACCAGGCCGAGCGCCTCATCCGGGCGAACGCGGTGGCGGGTGTGTTCGCCATCCTCTTCGGCGGCATCGCGGCGGTCCTGGTGCTGCTCACGCGATGGCCGGCGGTGCACCTGCTCGACCCGACCAGCTTCTACCGGGCGCTGACGTTCCACGGCATCAACATGCTCATCTTCTGGATCATCTTCTTCGAGATCGCCGTGCTCTACTTCGCCGGGCCGATCGTGCTCGGCAGCCGGTTGGCCTGGCCGCGGATCGGCTGGGTCGCCTTCGGCCTCATGGTGGCGGGGTCGCTTCTGATCGACACGGCCATCCTGCAGGGCAAGGCCGACGTCATGATGACCTCCTACGCCCCGCTGCAGGCGGTGTCCTACTTCTACCTGGGCTGGATTCTGTTCGCGGTGGGCGCGCTGGTAGCCGTCTGCAATTTCTTCGCGACGCTGGTCATCGCGCGGGCGGAGCGGACTTACGAGGGCTCGATCCCGCTGGTGACCTTCGGCGCCGCGACCGCGGCCATCATCGCCGTCGTGACCCTCGCCCACGGGGCCATCATCTATATCCCGACCTGGCTCTGGTCCCTCGGGATCATCTCCTACATGGACGCCGGCATCTACCGGCTCGTCTGGTGGGGGCTCGGGCACAGCTCCCAGCAGATCAACGTAGCCGCCATGGTCACCATCTGGTACCTGCTGGCCACTCTCACTGTGGGCGCCACGCCGATCAACGAGAAAGTCTCCCGGTCCGCCTTCCTGCTCTACATTCTCTTCATCAACCTGGCCTCCGCCCATCACCTTCTGGTGGATCCGCAGGTCTCGCCGGCCTGGAAGATCTGGAACACGGGCTATGGCATGTACTTGGCGGTGCTGGCCAGCATGGTGCACGGCATGACGGTGCCGGCCTCGGTCGAGGTGGCTCAGCGCCGTCACGGGCTCAGCAAGGGGCTGTTCGAGTGGCTCGCCAAGGCCCCGTGGGGCAACCCGGGATTCGCCGCGCTGGCGCTGTCCATCGTGCTCTTCGGCTTCATCGGTGGCATCACCGGCGTCACCTTCGGGGCCGAGCAGGTCAACATCATCTCCCACAACACGCTGCGCATCACCGGCCACTTCCACGCCACCGTGGTGGCCGGGACCACGATCGCCTTCATGGGGCTGACCTACTTCGTGGTGCCCCTCATCTTCCGCCGTCACCTGCTCTCCCGGAAGCTGGCCACGCTGCAGATCTATCTCTTCGCCATCGGCATGACGATCTTCATCGGCGGGATGACCACGGCGGGCTCCTACGCGATCCCGCGCCGACACTGGGACGTGCAGTTCGCCTCGTCCATCTTCCAGCCGCCCATCGAACCCGCCGCGTTCGCGTTCCTGGGCATCATGGGCGTGGGCGGGCTCTTCGCCCTGGCAGGCGGCGCCCTCTATGTCCTGATCACGGTGGGCTCGGTGCTCTTCGGCAAGCGCGTCCCCGACACGCCCGGCGCTGTGCCGCTGGCGGCGCTGCCGCAGGACCGGGGCCAGCACGTGCCGATCAAGGGCACCATGGTCCTGGTCTTCGTCTTCCTGGCGGCCTTCATCATCTATTACTTCCTCAACTGGAAGTGGCTGGCCGAGATCTGGATCGTCAAGTAGAGGCGGGGATGCGTGTGCAGACGGCGTCCACCAGGTCGGGCATCGCCCTCGGGGTGGTGCCCGCCGCCACACGGCGGCTGCTCGTTGGCTGGCTGGGGCTGGCGCTCGCCTCTCTCGTGGTGGCGGGCTTCTTCGCCATGCTGGCCGCCTTCGCCCGCACGCCGCTGGTCTACCGGCTGTTCAACGCCGCGCAGTTCCAGTTGGCGCTGACCTCTCACGTCACCTTCGCCTTCACGGTGTGGTTCGTGACGTTCGCGGGCGCGCTCTGGGTCTACGTGGCGTGGCGCTCGAACTTCCCGCTGAGCGCTTCGGCCTCCTGGGCGGCCCTCGCGCTGGCAACGGCGGGCTCGGCAGCCATGGCGGTGCCCGCCTTCGTCGCCTCAGGCAAGCCCTACCTCAACGACTACATGCCGGTGATCGATCACCCCTTCTTCTGGGCGGGTCTCGTCGGGCTGGGAGTGGGCGTGAGTCTTCAGGCCGGCGCCTATCTCACGGCGGCGGCCCGCTCGGTGCTCCGTCGTTCCCGGGAGCGCCACGACGCTGAATCTCCCGAAGCGCTCGGCATGGCGGTGGGAGCGCTCGCGGTCCTCGTCTCTGTCGCGGCGTTCGTTCGGGCCTTCGCCCACCTCGATCCCGCCTTGCCCTTCGGCTACTCGCTCCGCGCCCTCGTCTGGGGCGGCGGCCACGTGCTCCAGTTCCTCCACGTGGCGGGCATGGCCTCTGCCTGGTTCGTGGCCATCGCGATCGCTCTCGGTGTGGCGCCGCCGGCCCAGCGCGTCCTCCGTCTGCTGCTCATGACGCTGGCGCCCTTCATGGTCGCCTCCGGTGGCGTCTATCTTCTCTGGCGACCGGAAGAGCTCCTCGTCAACCATCTCGTCACGATCCTCACCTTCGGCGGGCTCGGCGCCGCCGCCGTGCCCGTTTTCCTCATGGCCGCGGCGGCGGTGACGCGAGCCCGGCACCCCCTGCCGTGGGGCAGTCCGCTCTTCGGCGGGATGGTCGTCTCGTTCGCGCTCTTCGCGATCGGCGGCGTCATGGGGCTGATCGGCTTCACCCAGGACACGCGCGTGCCCGCCCACTACCACGGCATGGTCGGCGCCGTCACTCTCGCCTATATGGGGATCACACCGCTGCTCCTCGAGCTCTGCGGGCGCCGTCCGGCTTCGGCGCGCTGGACGCGTTGGCAGCCCTATCTCTACGGCATCGGCCTGCTCGGCATCATGGCGGGCATGCACTGGGCTGGCGGCCACGGGGCGCCCCGGAAGACCTTCGGCTTCAGCTGGGCCAATGCCCAGGCGCTGATCGGGATGAACCTGATGGGGGTGGGATCGGTGCTGGCGATCGCCGGCGGGCTGGCCTTCGTGCTCAACATGGGACTACCCCTCCTGAGGCGTCGCAGGGAGCTGGACAGCAGCGAGCACGAGGAGGACGCGCCATGATCTCGGCGTACTTCGAATCGCTCAAGCTCCGCGTCGGCAGCTTCATTGGCATGGCCGCGGTGCTGGGCTATGTTGCCACCGCCCCCGCGGGGCCGAGTCTGCCCGCCCTCGGCCTCCTCTTCGTGGTCACCGTCATGGCGGCCGGCGGCGCCGGCGCGCTGAACCACTTCCTCGACCGCGATCTGGACGCCCTGATGCCGCGCACCGCCCGCCGACCGCTGCCCTCAGGCCGCATCACCCACGGCTGGCACGTGGTCGCCCTGGGTCTCGGCCTGGTCGCGCTCGCGGTGAGCGTGGCGCTCTGGCGGCTCAACCGCCTGGTGGCGCTGCACGTCTTCCTCGGCGCCTTCACCTATGTCGTCATCTACACCATCTGGCTCAAGCGCCGCTCCTGGCTCAATGTCGTGATCGGCGGCCTGGCGGGCTCATTCGCCGTGATGGCCGGCGGCGCGCTGGCGCGGCCCGAGCTCTGCCTGCCACCCCTGCTCTTCGCCGCCGTGCTCTTCTTCTGGAGTCCGTCGCACTTCTGGTCGCTGGCCATCGCGTACAAGTCCGACTACGCGGGGGCGAAGATCCCCATGCTCCCGGCGGTCAGCGGCGAGGCGCAGACCGCCCGCAGCATCGTGATCAACACGGCGGGGCTCCTGCTCTCGAGCCTGCTGCCCTTCGCGCTCGGCCTGTTGGGGTGGGGCTATGTCCTGCTGGGTGTGCTGCCGGGCGGCGCGCTGCTGCTCGCGCGCAACCTCCAGCTCCTGTCTCGGCCGACGGACCGACGGTTGGCGCTCGCGAACTTTCACGCCTCCAACCTGTTCCTGCTGCTCCTGTTCCTGGGCGTGCTGCTCGACGCCGCCATCCGGGCCTGGTGAAGCGCCTGCTCACCCATCGGCTGTTCGCGCCGGCACTCGTCACGGCTATCTTCGGTCTGGGCGCGGTGACGGCGGCATTGCTCCTGTTCGGCCCGGGCCTGGCGCCGTGGGCCGACACCCTGCTCACCGCCTGCTTCGGCTGGAATGGCGAGACGCGGCGCTACCGGCTGGATGCCCTGCTCGTCGCGGTACTCCAGCCCCCGCTCTTCGCGACCGTCGTCTGCTTCTTCTATATGGACGACCTCCGGGCCTTTTTCGGCTCGCGCTCGGGGTGGATCCTCGCCGGGCTGGCGCCAGCCGTCTTCACGGGGCTGGCCGTCTCCCTGCTGGCCACCACGGAGATCTCCGCCTCGGGTGTGCCGCCGAGCCCCGCGGCGCTTCAATCCCCTCTCCGCCGGGGCGCTCCGGCGCCGGCCTTCACGCTGATCGACCAGCGGGGACAAGCCGTCTCCCTCGAGAGCCTCGCGGGCCGGGCCGTGGCCCTGACCTTCGTCTACGCCAACTGCCACGAATCCTGCCCACTCCTGATCCAGCGCCTCAAAGCGCTCGAGGCGCGGACGGCGGGTGCCGACGTCGTCTTCGTGGCGGTGAGCCTCGATCCCGAGCGCGATACCCCGGCCGCTCTGCGCGCGGTGGCGACGCAGTGGGAGCTCGGCGACCGCTGGCGCTTGCTCACGGGCGATCCGGCCGCCGTGCGGCGCCTCTTGCGCGACTATGAAGTCCAGTGGGCGCCGCTGCCAGACGCCGAGATTGCCCACGAGAACGTCATCGCGCTGATCGACCGGCGCGGCCGCCTGGCCTTCACCTATCGCGGTCTCGCGCATCCCGAGGAGCGTCAAGCCGCCGAGCTCGCCCGCCTCGCGAGCGAGCGGAGCTAGCGCGTGTACGACGCCGGCCTGCGCGACGCGGGCGGCAGCGCCTCCGCGCCCGAAGCCGTCCCTGCCCCCTTCGGATTCGCCCCCGGCGCGCCCGCTGCGCCGCCGCTCCCGCGGTTCCCGGGGACGACTCTGCCTCGTGAGCCGTTCCACCGGCGGGCGCTGGCCGCGGCAGGTTCGGCGTGGCAATGGGCTGAAGTGGCATTGGGCCGACTGGTGTCGCCGCCGCTGAACCCGCTTTACCATACGGGCACGATCGCGATGTTCTCGCTCGCGGTGGCCCTCGTGACCGGCATCTATCTCTTCCTCTTTTACCGGGTCGGTACCGACGCAGCGCACCGCTCCATCGAGGACATCATGGCCCAGCCCTGGGGCATCGGCGCGATGATGCGCTCGCTGCACCGATATTCCTCGGACGCGGCGATGCTGGCCGCGGCGCTCCACGGCCTCAAAATGTTCCTCAACGACCGCTTCTGGGGAGCGCGGTGGATCGGATGGGTGTCGGGCCTGACGCTCTTCGGCCTGGTCTGGGTCACCGGTGCCACCGGCTACTGGCTCGTGTGGGACATGCAGGCGCAGGTCCTCTCGGTGTCGACGGCGAAGCTCCTCGACGTGCTGCCTGTTTTCGGCGAGCCTCTGGTCCGCACCTTCCTCGATGCCGGCCGCATTCAGAACTTCCTGTTCTTCCTGATCCTGTTCGTCCACATCACGATTCCACTCCTGCTCGGAGCCGTGTACTGGCTGCACATCATGCGCCTGTCGCGGGCGCGATTCATGCCGCCGCGGATTGTCCTCTGGGTCACCGGCGCAGCCTTGGTTATCGCCAGCGCGCTGCGGCCGGCGCTCTCGGGCCCGCCAGCCGATCTGGGGCGGCTCGCCAGCGGGATCCCTGTCGATTGGTTCTACTTCTTCTATTTCCCGCTCACCCGACTGGATCCGCGCTGGGGCTGGGGGATGTGCTTCGGGCTGGGCCTCGTGGCGCTCATGATTCCATGGGCGCTCAAGGGCCCGACGCCGCCACGCGCGAAGGTGGAGAATATCGCTTGCACCGGCTGCACCCGCTGCTGGAAAGACTGCCCCTTCGAGGCCATCATCATGGTCCCGCGCCACGACGGCACCCGCTACAAGCAGGTGGCGGTCGTGAATCCCGCGAAATGCGTGGGCTGCGGGATCTGTATCGGCGCCTGTGACTCGGCCGGCATCCTGCTGGGCGATCAACCGGTGAGCCTGCTGGGGCACGCGGTGACGGTCCGTCTCCGCGAGGTGAGCGTGGCGCGCGGCGGCAGGCCCGTGCTCGTCTACACCTGCCGGCCCATGCAGCACCTGGCGGGCCGCCTCGGTCCCGATGGCACTGTGCCAGGCTTGCCTGGCCTCACCATCATGGGGCTGCCCTGCATCGGGACCTTGCACCCCGACATGATCACCAAATCGCTCGAGGCCGGCGCCGCGGGGGTCTTCGTCGCCGGCTGCATTCCCGAGGACTGCCCCTACCGGGAGGGCAGCCAGTGGCTGACCGAGCGCCTTTCGGGCCAGCGGCTGCCGTCGCTCAAGGGCATGCCTGAAGGACGACTGCGCGTGCGCTGGTACTCTCCCGTGGAGGTCTCGCGGCTGCTCCGGGACGTCAGGACCTTCCAGCGGGAGTTGCCGGCAGAAGAGCCACGCACATGAGCGCGCCCGTCTTCGAGAGCCGTCGCCCCTCGCCAGGGCGCCTCATCGGCTTCGTCCTGCTGCTCGCCACCGTGTCCTGGGGGCTGGGCGCCTTCGCCGCCTGGCCCTGGACGGGCGCTGATCCCCGCTCGGCCGTGATCCGCGTGGCGTTCAAGCACGTGGCCGCCTTCGAGCACGAGGCAGCCACGCGCTCGAAGGAGGAGCTGGAGAAGCTGCCGCGCCACATGCGGCCGCAGAATCCCGAGCGCTCCCGGACGGGCCGGCGCGTGGACACCGTGCTCAGCATTGCACTGGACGGCCGCGTGGTGCTCGAGAAGCGCTACTCCCCGGGTGGCTTCCGTCACGACGGCCCCACGTTCGGCTACGAGGAAATTCTCGTGCGGCCCGGTGGGCATCGACTCGAGGCCGCGCTGGCCGACGCGCAGGCCGAGCGGGCCGAGGATCAGGGACGCCGGCGCTGGGAGATGAGTCAACAGATCGAGATCGGGGCGGGCCGCGCGCTGCTGCTGGAGTTCTCGGAGGATTCGGGGCTGCGGCTGCGCTAAGCCGGTCCGGGCCGCCAGGTGATCACGGCGGCGGTCTTCCTGAACGGCGCGATCCACTCCCCGCCTTGCCGCACGAGCCGCTCGCGAAGGAAGTCCCGCAGATAGGCGCGCGGCCCGTCACTCTCGAGCCCGAGGTAGGTCATCCAGAAGTCGCACGCCTCCTCGAGATCGGTGAACGGCTGGTCCGAGGCGTACTCGATCATGGTCACCGATGGCTCGATACCGAGTCGGCCGAGCGCGGCCAGCGTGTCCTCGGCATCGCAGCGGTGAAGGTAGGGGCGGCCGAGCAGGGCCGGGTAGAGCTCGGAGAAGAAGAACTTGTCCTCGCGCGGCGCCGCTGGAGCGTCGCGAACCAGGACGATCCAGCGCCGCGCGATCCGGCCCACGTCACTCAGAAAGGGAGAGCTCCCGCTCAGTAGCCCGCCCACGTGGGCGCAGAGCACGAGATCGTGCGGCGCCACCGGCGTCTCTCCCCACGCTGCTTCGACGACCGTGACAGTGGTCACCCCTGCGCCGGCAGCCCTCGCCCGAATCGCCCGCGCCATCGCGGCGGTGGGTTCGAGCGCGGTGACGGCGGCGAGGCGACGGGCCAGCGGCAGGGCGAGCGCCCCGCATCCGGCGCCCACGTCGAGGGCGTCGTGGCACTCGGCCAGGAGCGGTTCCAGGACCCCGATCACTCGGGCCGCGTAGTCGCCGCGCTCGACGGCGCGCGCGTACCAGGCGACGGTCCGGTCGGTCCAGAACTCCGAGCGCGGCAGGCCGGGGGAGACTGCTCTCGACAGAGGCCGCGGCCCGGCTGTGCTACCCTCGGACCGATGTCCGCCGTCCCGGGAGATGGCTGAGCCGTGTCGCTCGTGAGCCGCTGGCTTCATGTCGTGGCCGCCATCACCTGGATCGGCGGGATGCTCTTCATCGCCCTCGTCCTGGTGCCCGTGACCCGCCGGCTGGAGGACACGACGCTGCGCGCGCGTCTCGTGCACGCCGTCGGCCTGCGCTTCCGCACGGTCGGCTGGATCGCTCTCGCCGTCCTCATCGTCACCGGACTCGTCAATCTGTGGATGCAGCCGTTTCTGCTGGGCTCGCCGCGCTTCCACTGGAAGATCGGGCTCGTCGTCCTGACTCTGGTCCTGAGCGCCTTCCACGATTTTGTGCTCGGCCCGCGGGCCGGCGCGCCGGGCGCAGACCCCTCGGCGCGCGTGCGCGCTTCGTGGATCGCCCGGCTCAACGTGCTTGTGGTCCTCGTGATCGTCCTGCTCGGTCTCTCGCTTCTCAGGTAGCCGGCTCCGACTTCCGCAGCTCGCGGATCAGCACGTCGAGCTGGCGCGACGTCGCCCGCGCGTACTCGTACAGATGCTTGTGCATGAGCGCCAGCGTGAACGCCTGGCGAATGGCGCGGGGGCGCCGGAGCGCGGTCTCGAGCGCCATGGACAGCGTCAGCCAGGCGCGTCGCGGCGAGGCGCGCAGAACGCACGTCCACGCCATCCGAGAGACCACGGGCAGATCATCGCGCCGGCTCAGGACCCGGGACCTGAGGAGAGTGCCCCGGTTCAGGATGAGTGCCATCGCGCGCTGGCGATACGCCCGGTAGCCGTAGAGGCGGCGGAGCAGGCGCCGGTAGCCTTCGTAGAGCTCGAGGCGGGACATGCCGCCCGGGACGATATTGGTGAACACGAACTGGTCGCCCACCGACTCGGCGATCAGCCGCCCGGCCGCCTTGAGCCGCTCGTGAAGCGGCGTCTTCGGCACCGCGTTCAGCATGCCCGTCATCGAGATCGGGATCCGCGCCCGCTGGATGAAGCGGAACTGCTCCTCGAAGATGGACGGGTCGTCGTGGTCGAAGCCCACGATCATGCCCGCCATGACCTCGATGCCCGCGGCCTGGATGCGGTGGACCGCGGTCACCGGGTCCTCGCGCATGTTCTGGGTTTTGTTCGATTCGGTGAGGCTGGCGGCGCGTGGGGATTCGATGCCCACGAAGACCGTGATGAAATGCGCCTGCTTCATGAGGCCGAGCAGCTCGTCGTCCTGCGCCACGTTGAGGCTGACCTCGGTCATGAACTCGATGGGATAGCCGCGCGCCCGCTGCCAGTCGGCCAGCGCGGCGAGCAGCGCTTTGGCTTCCTTCTTGTTGCCGATGAAATTGTCGTCCACGACGAAGACATTCGACGCCCCGAGGCGGTGGATCGCCTCCACCTCGGCCAGGACCTGCGCCACCGACTTGGTCCGCGGCCGTCGGCCGTACATCACGATAATGTCGCAGAACTCGCAGTTATAGGGGCAGCCGCGCGCGAACTGGATGGCCATGCTGCGGTAGCGGCCCACCTTGAGCAGGTCGAAGCGCGGCAGCGGCGAGTCGAGCATGCTGGGCTTGTCGTCCTGCCGGTACTCCGCGCGCCAGACGCCGGCTCCGTAGTCGTGGAGGAATCGCGGCCAGGTGTACTCGGCTTCGCCCACGAAGAGCACGTCTACCTTGCCGCGCAGCTCCTCGGGACAAAGCGTGGCGAACGGGCCGCCCGCCGCGACGAGCTTGCCGCGGCGCCGGAAGATCTCGGCGATCTCGAGCACCCGCTGCTTGTGGACGACGAAGCCCGTGATGCCCACGATGTCCGCGTCGATGTCGAAGTCGATGGACTCCACGTTCTCGTCGCAAAGCACCACTTCGTGGGGCGGCGGCGTCAGTCCCGCCACCGTCGGCAGCGCGAGGCTGGGAAAGACGCAGCGCTTCCTGAGACTGGACAGGACACGATCGAAAGTCCAGAACGATTCGGGATTCTTCGGAGCGATCAGGTAGATCTTCAGCTCGCCCTCCCGATGCCGGCCCAGGCGCGCGCCCCCCGGCGGTAGCCGGGGCAGTCGTGGTGCCGCCCCGCGGTGCACAGCGAAGCCAGCTGCTCCGGGGTCGGAATCCTGACCCGGCCATTGGGCAGCCGGCAATACACCGGCACGGGGAATTTCCCCCCCTGCCGCCTGACCGCGGGCGTCAGGCACGGGCAATTCAACGCTTCGAGCTCGCTCGCTGGTTTCATGGCATTCCTCCCGACTTCAGCTCACATCATGGCCCGAGCAGCACCGCGAGCCCGTGAGGGCGCGGCGCAACCTTGAGGCTGCCGAGCACGGCACGCCGAGGCCCGTCCACGATCGTGACGGAGTTCGAGGTGTGATTGGCGACGAAGAGGGTGCCGGCCGAGGTCGCCGCGACGTGATACGGCTCGACGCCTACAGGCACCGTGGCCACGACCCGGCGATCGGCCAGCGACACGGCCACGACGCTCCGCAGGCCGTGATCGCTGAACCACATCTCGGCCGCGCCGGCCGGCACGGCATTGCCGTCGCGCCCGCGCTTGGGCGAGTGAAACGGGTACTTGCCGACCGCGATGTGACCAAGCGGCTCGCCCGTGGTCGCGTCCACGTAGTCGACGCGGGGATCAGGAAGATGGGTAAAGCCCGAGTTGGTCACCCATGCCACTCGGCCGTCTGGCGACAATGTCACGTCGTGGGCATTCGCTCCGGTGTCGATGAGTCTCACCTTGCCGGTCTCCAGCTCGACGATGCCCACGCGCGGGTCCCCGGCCTTATACGGGCGGTTGGTCACCGTGAACCACAGCCGGCGGCCGTCGGCGCTGATCGAGAGGTCGTGCTGGGCGCGCCCGACCTTGAGCGGCGCGGCGACTTTCCAGGTACCGACCTCGATCACGCTCACGAAGTTCTCGGTCTCGTGGCCGACGTAGAGCGTGCCGCTGTCGGGGCTGAAGGCGACATCGTGGGTCTGGCGCCCGAGCTTGATCCGCGCGGCTTCGGTGAGCGACCGTGTGTCGATCACGGACACCTCACCCGAGCGGCGGTCGCTGGTCGCGACCCAGCGCCCATCGGGCGAGATGCCGAGGTTGTGCGGCTCGCGCCCGACCTTGATCTCGCGAATGAGACTCAGGTCGGGGACGGCGCCGCGATACACGCCGACGGTGTCCGTTTTCTCAGAGGTGACGAAGAGGGTGACCGTTTCCTGGGCCGCTGCCGCCGGGAGCGGTGCGACGGCCAGAAGCGCCAGCGCTGCCGCGAGCCACGCGCCTTGGCTCCTCATGGCCTAACCCAGCGCCTTCGCCAGCCGCTCGAGCTCCGCCTCGGCATGGGGGATGGAGGCGCTGCGTCCCTGCTCGGCCTCCACCGTCTCGAACTCCCGCTCCAGCGACTGCTGAGCGCGGTCGTCGAGCACCGACTCGGTGAGCGGAAAGAGCACACCGTTCTCCTTGTCGATGTGATCGCGCAGCAGCTGAACGTAGCGGCCGGCCGCCTCGACCCGACCGGCCGGGGGCCCGCTATCCATGGCCCGGACGAAGCCGCGCCCCAGGTCATGCTCTTCGAGCATGACCTGGACCGGCCCGCCGTCCGCCGGCACGCCGGCCTTGGCCAGAGCCGGGAAGAGGTAGCGCTCCTCTTTGGCGTGGTGGTTCACGTCGGCGAAGGCGCGGAGCCACGCGATGATCCCCGGCCACCAGCCATCGGGCAGGGCGGCGCCTGCGGCCAGGCGGCCGCTCCCGCGCTCGAGCAAATCCAGAGCGACCAGGATCACCCGGTGCTCCTCACGCAGCGTTTGGGTCGGTGTCGTCATGATCGGTCTCCTAGCGCGGTTCACTCACGAACACGCGTTTTACGCCTTCTGCTCCCCCTCCCCCTGGCCCTCTCCCCCTCTGGGGGAGAGGGGATTAGAACGACTCCCTCTCCCTCTGGAGGGAGAGGGCCGGGGTGAGAGTGGGGCATACGTTCACGCATAGGTCGTACTAGATCTTGAACAGCTCGCGCGCGTTGTCGCGGAGCAGCTTCTGGCGCGCCTCGGGCCGGAGCCCCAGGCCGTCCACCTGGTCCAGGCTCTCCTTCCACGGCAGCCCGTTGGTGCCCCAGACGGCGCGGTCCATGCCCATGCGGCTATTGATGAAGTTGATGATCTCGGGCTTGAGGTACTTGGGCATCCAGGCGTCCGCCCCGAACCAGACGTTGTCCCACTTGTAGCAGACGCTGATCAGCTCCTCGACCCACGGCCAGCCGGTGTGGGCGCCCAGGATGCGCAGCGCCGGGAAATCCGAAGCGATCTGGTCGAGATACATCGGCCGTCCGTGCTCGCTCGGCATGGACTCGAGCACATGGCCCACCTGCATGGATACGGGCACGTCCAGCTCCGTGCACTTGGCGTAGAGCGGGTACATCTTCCGGTCGTGGAGCGGGATGTCGAAGCCGTAGATGTGGACGTACACGCCCTTGAAGTTGTGCTTGGTCACGGCGAGCTCGATCTCGGCCAGGCTCTCCTTGATGCGGAACGGGTTGTAGCCCGCGAGCCCCACGAAGCGGGTGGGATATTTCTCCGTGTACTGGGTCACCTCTTCCAGCGAGGTGTCCATGTACATCCACTTGTTCCAGTACGACCACATCTTGGTCTGGGTGATGAACACCTTCTCCACGCCCGCCTCGTCCATCTTCTTGAGCATCGCCGCGATGGACTCGAACTGGGGCAGGCTGCCGATGGCGCGCTCCATGCGGCAGATGAGCTCGCCCTTCTTGGCGTCGGTCCACTTGGCGATGAACTCGGGCGTTGCCACGTAGTACATGATGTCGATGGCCTGCGGCCGGTCGCTCATTGAACGCCTCCTTTATTGGGTCTCGGACGATTCATCAGGAGCGCTGACCGCGCTCCGGTGGTGTCACGCCTCAGCTCCCGCCGATGTGACCGCGGCGGACGACGCCCACCAGCAGCAGCGCCACGCCCACCGCGAGCGGGATCCAGTACCCCGGCACCTGAAAAACCCGGATCAGCACGATGCCGAGGCCGATCAGGGTGGCGATCAGCCCGGCCATCATGAGCCCTTTCCCCGAATGTCCGCATTGCATGTCCGTTCCTCCTTGGGCGACCTCAGGCCATGGTCAGGCCGCCGCTCACGCTGAGCGTCTGGCCCGTGACGAAGTCGGCGGCCGGCGAGGCCAGGTAGACCACGGCCCCCGCGATGTCCTCCGGCTGGCCGACCCGGCCGAGCGGGATGGCGCGGGTGACGGCTTCGATAACCTTCGCGCTCTTGGGCGACTGATCGCGGATACCTTGCAGCAGCGGCGTCTCCGTGAGGCCGGGGCAGACCACGTTCACGGTGATCCGATGGCGCGCCAGCTCGCGGGCCAGCGTCTTGGAGAAGGCGATGATGGCGCCTTTGGTGCCGGCGTACACCGCTTCGCCCATGGAGCCTACGCGGCCGGCATCGGAGGCGATATTGATGACGCGCCCGCCAGCGCCCCGCTCCACCATGCCCGGCAGCGCCGCCTTGCAGATGTAGAGCATGCTCTTGAAATTGACGGCGATGATCTTGTCCCAGGTCACTTCCGCGCTTTCCAGGAAGGGCTCGAGCTTGTCCCAGCCCGCGTTGTTCACGACGATGTCGAGCTGGCCGAGCTGCGCCAGGGCCTCGTCCACGGCGCGATTGACTTCGGGCCGCCGCGTCAGGTCGCAGCTGAGCGCGAGCCCTTTCACGCCGAGCGCCTCGATCTCGCGCCTCACGGCCTCGGCATTGTCCGCCAGGATGTCCAGCACGGCGACCTCCGCGCCTTCCTGGGCCAGTCCCAGCGCGATGGCGCGACCGATGCCGCGGCCGCCGCCCGTCACCAGCGCGGTCTTGCCTTTGAGCTTCATGATCTCCTCCCCTCACCCCGACCCTCTCCCCGGAGGGGAGAGGGAGTAGGCGATCCCGACCCTCTCCCCAGAGGGGAGAGGGAGTTAGCGGTCCTTCCAGATTGGTTTACGCTTCTCGACAAACGCGCGGAGGCCCTCCTCCGCGTCCTCGGTGACCATCAGCTCGTGGTGATAGAGCTCCTCGAGCATGGAGAGCCCCTCTTCGAATCGCGCCCCCAAGGGCTCGCGCACGGCGCGCTTGGTCAGCCGCAGCACGACCGCGCTCTGGGCCGTGTAGCGGGCGAGCTCCGCCTCCACCGTCTCGGCCAGCTTGTCGGCCGGCGTTACCCGATCCACCAGCCCGATCCGCTCGGCCTCGGCGGCGCCGATCACCTCACCCGTGAGCAGCAGGCGGAGCGCGCGCTGCGCTCCCACCCGCGTGGGATAGTGCAGCGCCGCGATCGGCGGGAAGACGCCGACCTTGATCTCGGGCTGGCCCAGGGTGGCCGTGTCGGCGGCGATCACGAAGTCGCAGAAGGTCGCGAGCTCGGCGCCGCCCCCGAGCGCGGCGCCCTGGACGGCCGCCACGGTGACGCAGTCCAGAGCGTGCAGCTGGCGGAAGATGCGGTGGAAGCTCTCGAGCATGGGCTTGACACGGTCGCCCTGATGGTCCTCGATGGCCACGCCGGCCGAGAAGGCTTTGCCCTCGGCGGCCAGCAGGACGGCCTTGAGCCGGGGCCGGCCGGCCGCGGCTTCCAGCGCGGCATTGAGCTCGTCCATCATCTCGATGGTCAGGATATTGAGCGGCGGGCGCGCGAGGGTGATGCGCAGGACGGCGCCGTCATCCACGCAGCGCAGGAAGCGCGGGGCGGTCATGGCGCCCAGCCCCAGTTGAGCACCGGCTCGCCGCAGACGCGGCAGAGCGTGGAGTCCCCGGGCCGGCGACGGACGCCGCAGATCTGGCAGAGTGCCGGCGGCGGGGCTGGCGCCTCGGGTTCCGGAGCGGGACGCTCCAGCTCCGGCTTCGTTCCGGTGGATGCCTGGCTCATGGCGGGTCCTCACTTCCTCAGGTCGAGCACGCGCTTGGCCTTGCCCACGCTGCGCTCGATCGTCTTGGGAGGCACCACGGTCGCCTCGGCCGTGATCCCAATCACCTCGTAGATCTTCCGCTTGACCACCGCGGCCAGGGCGGTGAGGGCGTCCTTGCCCGATTCGGTGACCGTCGCGCGGCACTCGACCTGGATCTCGAGCGTGTCGAGCGCGCCGTCGCGCCGAACGATGAGGAGATAGTGCGGCTCGAGATCGGGGACCTGCAGGAGCGCGTGCTCGATCTGCGACGGGTACACGTTGACACCGCGGATGATGAGCATGTCGTCGGTGCGGCCCGTGATCCGCCCGATGCGCACCAGGGTGCGCCCGCATTCGCAGGGCGAGGCGTCGATGGACGTGAGATCCCGGGTGCGGTAGCGCAGCAGCGGCAGCGCCTCTTTGGTGAGGGTGGTGAAGACCAGCTCCCCCGTCACGCCGGGCGGAACGGGCTGGAGGGTCTGGGGGTCCACGATCTCGGGCAGGAAACAGTCCTCGGCCACGTGCATCCCGCGCTTCTCCGGACATTCCACGGAGACGCCGGGCCCAATGACCTCGCTGAGCCCGTAGATATTGAGGGCCATGATATTGAGCCGCGTCTCGATCGCGTCGCGCATGCCATCGGTCCAGGGCTCGGCGCCGAAGAAGCCGACGCGGAGCTTGAGGTCCTTCGGCGCCACCCCCGCCTCCTCCACGGCCTCGGCCAGATAGAGCGCGTAGGACGGCGTGCAGCAGAGCACGGTCGAGCCGAAGTCCGTGAGCGCCATGAGCTGACGGTCGGTGAAGCCGCCCGAGATCGGGATCACGGCGGCGCCGACGCGCTCGGCGCCGTAGTGGAAGCCGAGGCCGCCCGTGAACAATCCATAGCCATAGGCGTTGTGGACCACGTCGCCGCGCCCCACGCCACCCATCATCAGGGTGCGGGCCATCACCTCGGCCCAGAGCTCGACGTCGCGGCGGGTGTAGGCGACCACCGTGGGCTTGCCGGTGGTGCCGGAGGAGGCGTGCAGCCGCACCACCTCTTCCATCGGCACCGCCAGCAGCCCGAACGGATAGGTCGCGCGGAAATCGTCCTTGACCGTGAACGGCAGCCGGCACAGGTCCTCGAGGGACTGGATGTCCGACGCCGTGACGCCGGCGGCCCTCAGCCGCTCGCGGTAGAGCGGCACGCGCTCGGCGGCGCGGGCCACCTGGCGACGGAGCCGCCCCAACTGGATCCGCTCCAGCTCGGCGCGAGGAACCCGTTCGATCGCGGTCAACTCGTTCATAGGGGGGACTCCTCCGGGACGCGTCCGAGCCCGTAGGCCCGGCGCGCCGATTCGGTGTCGGATCCGCTCACTCGCGCTTCAGCCAGGAGCCCGCCGGGTGTGAGCGCGTAGCCGCGGTCGGCAATCCGGAGCGCGGCGCGAGCGTTCTGCTCCACGAGCAAGATCGTGAGACCCTCGGCCTTGAGGGCGGCGAGGGCGCGGAAGATCTCGCCGATCACCAGTGGGGCCAGGCCCACCGACGGCTCGTCGAGCAGCAGCAGCCGTGGACGGGCCATGAGCGCGCGGCCCATCGCGAGCATCTGCTGCTCGCCGCCGGAGAGCGTGGCCGCCCGCTGGCCGAGTCGGCTGGACAGTGAAGGAAAGAGCGCCAGGACCCGATCGAGGTCGCCGGGCATGGCGCGCCGCCGGGCGGTCCGGGAATGGCGGTAGGCGCCCAGCGCCAGGTTCTCCCGGGCCGTGAGCGGGCCGAAGAGGTCGCGCCCTTCCGGCACCAGGACGATCCCGAGCCTCACGATGCTCTCCGTGGGCCACCCGGTCACCGACTCGCCGTCGAAGGTCACGCTGCCGGCCTGGATCGGGACCAGTCCCAGGATCGCGCGCAGCAAGGTCGTCTTCCCCGCCCCATTGGGCCCGACGATGGTCACGAGCTCGCCCCGAGCCACGCTGAGCCCGACACCGCGGAGCACCGGCACGCGGCCATAGCCGACCTCGAGGCTTCGGACGTCGAGCGCTTGAGGGCCGTCCATCAGTCCGGGTCCTCGCCGAGATACGCGGCGATCACCGCGGGATCGCGCCGCACCGCCCGCGGGGCGCCTTCGGCCAGCTTCTCGCCATACGAGAGCACGAGCACCTCGTCCGAGATGTCCATCACGAAGTCCATGTGATGGTCCACGAGGAGCACGGTGGTTCCGCCGTCGCGAATCCGCTTGATCAGCACCGCCAGCTTCAGGTGCTCGGCCGGGCTCAGCCCGGCGCCCGGCTCGTCCAGCAGCAGGAGACGGGGATCCATGGCCAGGGCCCGTGCCACCTCGACGAGCCGCTGCTCTCCATACGGTAGCAGGCTGGCCGGCGTCCCGGCGCGCGCCTCGAGGCCGACCAGCTCCAGCGCCCGTCGCGCCCGCGCCCGCAATTGCCGCTCTTCCTCGCGCATGGCGCGGCTCCGCAGCGCGCAGGCCATCCACCCCGCCTGCCCACGCCGATGGCAGCCGACCAGCACGTTCTCGAGCACCGTCATCTCCCCGAATAGCCGCGCGAGCTGGAAGGTGCGGCCGATGCCGCGCGCCGCGACGGCATGGGCCCGGCGCGGCAGCCGCTCGCCCTCGAAGAAGACGGCGCCTCGCGTGGGCTCCAGCGCGCCGCTGATGAGATTGAAGATCGTGGTCTTCCCCGCCCCGTTGGGGCCGATCAGCGCCTTGATCTGCCCCGCGGCCACGGCGAAGTCCACGCTCCGCACCGCGGTGAGGCCACCGAACTCCTTGGTCAGCCCGCGGACTTCGAGCAGCGGCGCCGCCCTCATGCCGGCCTCCGCTTGAGCGCCGCCAGCCCATTGGGCAGGAAGATCATGAAGAGCATCAGAATCAGGCCGAAGACGACGATCTCGTACTCGGCGCCGGCCCGGGAGGCCGAGAGCAGGGGCAGCAGGCTTCTCAGCCCCTCGACCAGGAGCACCACGGCGGCGGCGCCCAGCACGCCGCCCCAGAGGCTCGAGACACCACCCAGCACCACCATCACCACCAGCTCGATCGAGAAGGCGAAGCCGAAGGGCGAGGGATTGATGAAGGTCAGATAGTGGGCGTAGAGCGCGCCGGCCAGGGCCGTCGAGGCGCCAGCGGCCGCGAAGATGCCCACCTTCAGCCGCGCCGTATCGATGCCGGCGGCCTGCGCGGCCGGCTCGCTGCCGTGCACCGCCCGCAGCGCCCTGCCGATCCGCGAGTCCACCAGGTTTCCGGCGAGGCCGAGCAGAAGCAGCAGAAGCCCCCAGCAAAGCCAGAGCATTCTGCCGTCGCTGTCGAAGCGGAAGGCTCCCAGCGCCAGCGGCGGAATGCCGGTGAGGCCCGACGGGCCGCCGGTGATGCCGCTCCAGTTCACCAGCACGTAGTAGACGATGATGCCGAAGCCGAGCGTGGCCATGGCCAGCAGGAGTCCCGAGAGGCGGAACACGGGCAGCCCGATCAGGAAAGCCGTCGCCGCCCCCGCCACCACGGCCGCGGCCATCGCGACCCATGGATTCCAGCCGAAGGAAGCGCTGAGCACACCGGATACATAGGCGCCGATGCCGTAGAAGGCGGCCTGGCCGAGCGATACCTGCCCCGCGAAGCCCATGACCAGCGACAGCCCCAGGGCTGCCATCGCATTGAGCGCGATGAACACCAGCATACCGAGCACATAGCCGGAGCGGACGAAGCCGCCTATGGCCGCAACGAGGATCGCGGCAGCCAGGAGGATCAGCCAGCGCCGGCCCGGGCTCATCCGATCATGCTCCCCACCGGGACGAGCAACGAGCCAGACGAGGCCCGAGGGAGCCGCGGGCCGCAGGCGTACGCGTTTGTACGTTGAGGACCCGCGGCGACCGAGAACGAAGTATGGCGACGTTGATCGGCACGGTGTTATGTCTCCTCGGCCACGCGCCACGGCAGCCAGCCCGCGACCTGGACGAGCAAGAGGACGATCAGGACGACGAAGGCCACCGCGTCCTTGTATGCCGAGGAGATCAGCCCGGCCGAGAAGGACTCGAGCAGACCCAAGAGGAAGCCGCCCACGATGGCCCCGGGCGGACTCACCAGCCCGCCCAGCACGGCGGCGACGAAACCCTTGAGCCCCAGCATGAGCCCCATGTCATAGGTCGCGTAGGTGATGGGCGCGATGACGGCGCCGGCCGCGGCGCCGAGCGCGCCCGAGAGCGCGAAGGCCAGCATGAACATCCGGTCCACGCGGATCCCCATCAAGCGCGCGGAGCGGGCGTTGACCGCGCAGGCGCGCACCGCGGTGCCCGGGTAGGTGCGCGTGAAGAAGAACCACAGGGCGGCGAAGACCACGGCCGCCACGGCCAGCACCCAGATCCCCTGTCTGACGACCGTGGCCCCGAGCACGTGCAGTGGCGGCCCCGGCGAAAACGAGGGCAGCGCCACCGGATCGGTGCCCCAGACGATCAGCGCCCCGCCCCGCAGCGCGATGGAAGCGCCGATGGTCACGATCAGCGCGGCCAGCGGCGGGGCGCCGCGCAGCGGGTGGATGGCGGCGCGCTCCAGCAGCGCTCCCAGGATCGCCACCGCGGCCACCGTGCAGAGGAAGGCCGCGGCGGCGGGGAGCCCGCGCGCCTCGAGCGTGATCATGAGGAGGGCGCCCAGCATGACGAACTCGCCCTGGGCGAAGTTGATGATGCGCGTGACGCCGTACACGATCACGAATCCCAGCCCGATCAGCGCGTAGACGCCGCCGACGATGAGGCCGGAGGCCAGGTACTGGGCGAGCTGGTCCGTGAAGGTCATGCGAGTTTATTTCGCCATGCGCCACTGACCGTCCACGATCTGGATCATGGTGGCGGCCCGGCGGTCCAGCCCGTTGTGGTCCGCCGGCGAGAAGTCGAACACGCCGGTGATGCCCACGAAGTTCCGCGTCGTCTCGATGGCCGCGCGCACCTTGGCCCGGTCGGTTCCGGCCTTCTCCATGGCGCCCAGCACGATGTAGAGAGCGTCCCAGGCGTGGCCGCCGAAGGTGTTGCGCGGGCCGTACTTGGCCTCGAAGTCCTTCGCATAGGCCAGCAGCACGGCCTTCTGCGCGTCGTTATCGGCCAGCTGCTCCGCCACCAGCAGCTTCCCGGCGGGGAAGAGTACGCCATTTGAGGCCGGGCCCGCCAGCTCGATATACTTCTTGTTGCCGACGCCGTGGCTCTGGAACATCGGCGCCTTGATCCCGAGGTCGGCATAGTTCTTGGTCGCGATGGACGCCGACGGCGGGATGGACCAGATCACCGTCGCCTGCGGGTTGGCCGCCTTGACCTTGGTCAGCTGGGCGGTCATGTCCACGTCCTTCTGGCCGAACTTCTCGTTGGCGACGATGCTGAGCCCGGTCTTCTGCGCCGCCTTCTCGAACTCGATCCAGCCGAGCTGACCGAAGGCGTAGTCCACGTTGAGCCACGCCACCTTGGTCAGCCCCTTGGCCTTGAGGTAGTCGGCGAGCACGCCCGTGATGAGGAAGTCGCTCTGGGGTGTCTTGAACACCCACTTCCGCTCGGCCGCGGGCTCCACGATCTTGGCGGCGGCGGCGCAGGACACCAGCGGCATCTCGGCCTTCTGCACCGTGTCGAGAATGGCGAGCGAGGTCCCGGACAGCGTGGTACCGACGATGGCCGTGACCTTGTCCTCGTCGATGAGCTTCTTGGCGGCCAGCACCGCCTTAGTCTCGTCGCTGGCGTCGTCGTAGATCACGATCTTGAGCGGGTGCAGCTTGCCGTCGGGCCCTTTGACGCCACCCTTGGCATTGACGTCGGCCTCGACCATGAGGGCGGTGTCGCGCTCGGGGATGCCGAGCGAGGAGCCGGGCCCGGTGATGGAGAAGATGGCGCCGACCTTGTACGGCTCCTGGGCGGTGGCGGTCGGAACGCCCCAGCCCAAGGTCAGGACGGAAAGAACGAGCGCGAGAATCATACGCATGGCGGTCCTCCTTTGGGTTGACTCAGGGCTGGACACTGCGCTCCATCTGGATCATGGGTCCGTGCTGGAAGCCGAGGCGGACGAAGAACTCGCGGACGTCGGCCTGGGCGAGATCGATGAGGGTCGCGATCGTCTCCACGGCCCGCAGCTCGCGGCCGCTCTGGACGAAACGATCGACCAGGGACTGGCCCACGCCCCGGCCGCGGTAGGGCGGGTCCACGCCGATCAGGTCCACCCAGCCGGTGGGCCGGGCGATGCCGAACTCGGACTCGGCCACCCAGCCGAAGAGAAAGCCGACCAGGCGCCCGTCCATCTCTGCCACGAGCGACATCCAGGGTGGGCGCAGGGCGGCGATGTCCAGCCGGCGCTGCCAGTACTCTTTGCGCGTCTGGCCGGAGAGCTTTTCGTCGATGCGGATGATGGTGTCGAGATCGGACGGCTCGACCGCGCGGACGGTGATGTCTGTGCGTGTCATGGAAGTCTCCCTCACGCCGCGGCCGGCGCGGACACTTTGCGATAGCGCTGCAGCCCGAGCAGGGCGGCGCCGAGCGCGGCGGTGAACTGCGGACCCTCGGGCACGTGCACGGGCACGCCCAGCTTGTCGCGCAGGGCCACGACCATGCCCTCCTGCCGCGCCACGCCGCCGATAAACGCCACCGGCCCGTCCAGTCCGACGCGCTTGAGCAGTGAGAGCGCCCGGTCGGCGAGCGAATTGTGGATCCCGCGCAGGATGTTCTCCACGGTGACGCCCTCGGAGACGTGGTTGATGATCTCGGTCTCGGCCAGGACGGCGCAGACGCTCGAGATCGCCTGGGGCTTGGCCGCGCCGAGAGACAGCGGGCCGATGTCGGCCACCTCCACCTCGAGGTACTTGGCGGCGCGCTCGAGGAAGCCCCCGGAGCCGGCGGCACACTTCTCGTTCATGTGGAATTCCTTGACCTTGCCGCCCTCGCGCACCTTGATGGCGCGCGAGCACTGAGCCCCGATATCCAGCACGTACTTCGCCTCGGGGCAGGCCGTGACCGCGCCGCGCGCGCCGCAGGTGAGATCGGTGATCTGGATGTCGCGGAACGGCACAGCGTACCGGCCGAGTCCGGTGGTCGCGACATAGGCGATGTCGCTGTCGCTCTGTCCGCCGTCGGCCTGCGCGGCCTCGAGCGCTTCGCGCGAGACCTTCTCGAAGTCAGCCTTGGTCTTGACCTGGCCCCGGCCGCGCACGACGCCCGCGCCATCGACCAGGACGCACTTGGTCGTGCCGGATCCGATGTCGATGCCCGCGACCAGCATGGCTAGCTCCTCCCCGCGCCGACCGCGACGGTCTCGCCGCGGGCGCCGGCCTGGGCGCGCTCCAGCGCGAACAGCGCGGCGCCAATCGCGCCCATGAAGTGGCCCTCTTCGCTCACATTGATGGAGGTGCCCAGCACCTCTTCCAGCGACCGCACCATGCCGATATTCCGCGACACGCCGCCGGTGAACGTGACCTCCTCCTCGACCCCGACGCGACGGACGAGGGACATGGTCCGCGTCGCGATGGCCTTGTGCACGCCGCCCAGGATGTCCTCGATGGTTTTGCGCTGGGCGAGGTAGGACATGATGTCGGACTCGACGAACACGGTGCAGACCGACGTCAGTCGGACCGGGGTCTGGGCCTTGAGCGCCAGCCCACCGATCTCGTCGAGCTCCACGCCCGTGACATCCGCGGCGGCGGAGAGGAACCGCCCGGTGCCCGCGGCGCATTTGTCGTTCATCGAGAAGTCCACGACGGAGCCGTCCGGCCCCACCTTGATGGCCTTGGTGTCCTGGCCGCCCATGTCGATCACGGTGCGGGTGTTGGGGAAGAGCGACTGGGCCCCGCGCGCGTGGCAGGTGATCTCGGTGATCTGGGCGTCGCCGAAGGTCACCTTGTAGCGCCCATAGCCCGTGCCGACCACGTAACCCACGGCCTCACGGCCGAATCCCCCGGCCTCGAGCGCTTTGGCGAAGGCGTTCTCCCCCGCCTTGGTCACATTGGCGCCGGTGGAGATGAGCGACCGCGCGACGATGGCATGGGATTCGTCCACGATCACTGCCTTGGTTTGGGTGGATCCGACGTCGACGCCGGCGCCGTAGATCATGAGGACCTCCTGTCGAGCCGCAGGGTGGCGAGCGTGATGGGCCGGAGCTGCCCGGCCCCGAGGATCAAGCGGGTTTTGGCGTAGAGTTGACCGGCCACCATCAGCGCCCCGGCCGCGTACAGCGCGGGCGCGGCCGCGGCGGGCAGGGCCCAGGCCAGCGCGACGAAGACGATGGGCACCCCGTAGCCCCCGGCCACGATCATGAGCCGCGCGCGGCTGTCGGTGAGAGGACGAATGGCGGCGGCGAACGCGGGTTCACGGGACCAGAAGCAGTAGCCGAGCCAGAGGAGAAGCCCAGCCGCCAGCAGCCCTCCCGACGCGGCGATCACGGAGGCGTCGGGCAGCCCGCCCAGGCTCACGGCGATCATGAAATACAGCCCGGCGCCCGAGATCAGGGCCGAGAACAGGAACACCAGGGGGATCAGCGGTGTGTCCCAGGCCGTCACGCCGCGCGAGCGCCTCACGATGAATCCTTGAGCGAGGGCGAAGAGCAGCGCCGCGGCGGCGGCCTGGGCGCGGTGCAGCTCGAGCGGGAAGAGCAGGTCCGCTGCAACCAGAAGGATGAAGATGCCGCCGAGCCAGAGCTCCCGCGACATCCACGAGGTCCGGACGCGCGCGAGCACACGGATGCCGCGGAACGGCCGGCCGGCCTCAGTGGCCACGGCGGTGAGGCCGACGAGCACCAGGATCGGGGCGAGCCAGGAGGCGACGAAGCCGACCGAGGACGGGCCGAAGCGCGCGGCGAGCACCGAAGCGGCGTACAGGCCGGCGCCGAGCCCGCCGAGGTAGAAATTGATGACGGCGGGCGGGCCCCACAGCCGCTGGGGATCGGCGGGAATCAGCTCCACGGGCGCGGGCTCTCTCATGGTTGTCATCTCAATCGATCAGGTAGTAGACCGAGGGCAGGGTGCCGCACTCGGGCATGAGTGACTGCGCCTTGCCCTCGACGATCATTCGCGAGACCCGGCTCTCGGGATCGTCAAGATCGCCGAACACGATGGCATTGGCGATGCACGCCACCGAGCACATGGGTGTGGCCTCGGGATCCTTGCCTGGCGTGAGCCCACGCGCGACTCCCTCGTCCACGCGCTCTTTGCAGAAGGTGCACTTGGTCATCACGCCGTGCCTCTCGGGAGTGGCCGTAGCCTCCTCCGACGCCGTGGGCTGATCGAAGTAGCCCTCGGCCTCGTGAACCAGATGCCGGCCGTGGTAGGGGCAGGCCATCGCGCAATAGCCGCAGCCGACGCAGGCCTCGTACTGGACGAAGACGATGCCGTCCTCGCGCTGCCGTGAAGCCCCCGTGGGGCAAACCGGCACGCAGGGCGGATCCGAACAATGCATGCACTGCATGGGCAGGAAGAGCCGGCGAACATTCGGGTATTCGCCAACCTCGATGTCCGCCACGAAGCGCCAGGCCGTGCCCGCGGGGAGGCCGTGCTCCTGCTTGCACGCGATCGTGCAAGTCTGGCATCCGACGCAGCGCCGGACGTCGATGACCATTCCCCAGCGCGTCATGCGAACCTCCTTAGAGCCATTTCACCGCTCGCCTCGCGATGCTCGTGCCTGCGGCAACTCGGCCATCGCTCAGCTCGCACGACGAATCGCGACCGGCACCAGGTCCGCGCCGCTGCCGGTGGCGTCGGTGAGCGCCAGATCCATGCTCGCCACCTGGTTGAGGTTCGGCATCTCGAGATCGCGCGCGAAGGGCGTGGCCCAGTGGCCGAACTGCTGAAGGATCACGGCGACATCCGGCCGGACGCCCTCGCGCAGGATGGCTCGCCCCCGGGTCTTGCCCGTCGCTGACTCGATCTCGATCAGGTCGCCCTCGGCGATGCCGAGCCGGCGCGCGGCGCCGCGATTGAGCATCACGCCGAAGTGCCCGCGCACGTGCTGCGCCACATCGGCCATCACCGGCAGCGACACGTTGGAGCCCCAGGAGTACTGCATGCTGCGGCTCGTGAGCAGCCAGAAGGGGAACTCCCGGCCATCTCGGCCCTTCACGGCGCCCGGCTCCTTCCAGATTCCGGGGAAATCTTTCCATTTCGGGAGGGGCTGGTACTCATCGAGCTGGACGTCCCACCATTTGATGTCCCGCTCGTGCAGCCGCCGACCGAGCTCGGCGCCCAGGCGCTTGATGCGCTCCTGGTAGGGCAGCTCGTAGCGCAGCCCCTCGGCCACCATCGCGGCGTGCAGGAAGTACTGCTTGGTCTCGAAGGGCACGAAGAGCGCGCCGTGCTCCGAGAACCAGGCAAGGTCGCGCTCCACCGCGCCCCGGGTCAGCGACGAGCTGGCGGCGCGGCAGACGCGGTCCCAGATGTCAGCCGCTGTGGGATGGAAGGTCTGAGTGAACGAGTAATCGTAGCCCTCACCGGCGAGCGGCACCGTCGTGCCGCTGCCGCGATTGAGCGCGCGCAGGTACTCGGTGAGGAGCCCCGTGCGCGCGGCCAGCTCGGTGGCGATATCGGTGAGGTCGCGCGTGCCATAGGGGGGCGTCGTCACGGGCTGGCGGAGGGCCCAGCCGGTGTGCTGCCAGTACTGCTCGATGTACTTGGTGCCGCCGATCCGGTAGAGCTGAAGCGACTCCAAATCCGTCGCTTCGGGCAGCAGCAGGTCGGCATACCAGTTGGTCTCGTCCTGGGTATAGGCGAAGGCGGCCACGAAGGGAAAGCGCTCGAGCTCGTGCTCGATGCGCCCCGTGTCCCAGTTGGAGATCGCGGGATTGGTGCGGTAGATGATCCAGACCTCGGGCAGCGTCGGGGCCGGCCAGGCCTCGGGGGGCTTGTCGAGGAACAGCCAGGGCAGATGCGCCGGCCCGAGGGCGGCCGACCAGGGCGAGTTATCGGCCAGCGGGACCAGGGTCGCGTAGGCATTGCGGATCCGGGGCGAGGCCTGCCACTTCTCTTTGCTCGTCGCATTGAGCGGCTGCTCCATGAAACCGTCGGGGCCGGGCTTGACCGAGGCCTGGCGGTTCTGGGCCGGCCGGTTGAGCCTCACCGTGGTGCCGAGGATGCCGCCCGGAACTTCGAGCGCTCCCACCAGCGCCGCCAAGACCGTGCGCGCCCAGCAGCACTCGTACCCGCCCCAGCCATTCGTCACGGTTTTGCCGAGGAGGATGGCCACCGGGCGGTGCGGATAGCCGACGCCGTCGATGCTGATCGTGCGTCCCACTCCGGCATGCCCCAGGTACTCGCGGCCGAGCCGCCGGATGGTTTCGACGGGGACGTCGGCGATCGCCGCCGCCCACTCGGGCGTGTAGGGCGCCACGTGCTCCATCAGGCGGGCGAAGGCCGGACGCACCCGCTCGCTCACGGTCGTCCGGTCCCCATCGGGCCCGATCTCCACGCCGGCGGCGATGTACTCGCCCTCCAGGGCCGGCTCGATGCAGTCCGGGTCGTCGAAGGGCACCGCGCGCTCGCGGCCCAGGTCCCAGACGAGCGGCTTGCCGCTTCCGGGATCGCGGAGGTAATAGCCGCCGGGCCCGACCAGATAGGGCGCGCTCGTCATGCGCTCGAGAAACGGCACGTCGCAGACGGCGCGCCAGTCGTGCTCGCGCAGGACCACGTGCAGCAGGGCGAAGAGCACGGCGGCGTCCGTCTTCGGGCGAATGGGCACCCACTCGCTGGCCCCCGCAGCGGTTACCGAGAGATGCGGCTCGAACTGGGCCCAGTAGATGCCGCGGGCGCGCGCCTCGGCGTGGCGGAAGACGCCGGTGACGCCGCCCGAGGCGTCGCCGTTATAGCCAAAGGACAGCACGAAGTCACAGCGCGGAATGTCGGCCGCCACGGTGAAGGCGCGGTGCCAGAACTCGCCATAGAGGTGCTCGGAGTGATAGCACTTGACGCCTTGGCCGCTGCCGATGCCCTGGTCCACGGGCCCCCAGGCGGCGAGGAAGGCGGCCAGCGTGCCCAGGTAAGCGGGAGCGATCCCGCCCGAGCCAAAGGTCACCGCCAGTCGCGGATAACCGGACTCGTCGACGAGGCCCTTGGCCCTGAGCGCATTCAATCGGCCGCCCAGCAGATCCAGCGCCTCGTCCCAGCTGATGGGCTCCCAGCCCGGATCCTCCTCGCGCCCCTTGCGCGGATTGGTCCGCCGCATGGGCGTCTTCACGCGGGCCGGATTGTAGAGCTTCTGCACGAGGCCGTAGGCGCGAACACAGACCTTGCCGCCGGCGGGGTGGAAGTCGGCCATGTCGCAGTTGGGCTCGACGCCTACGGCCACGCCGTCGCGAACAACGACCTTGAGCAGATCGGGCCCGGCCACGCACTGGTAGCAATAGACCGGAATTTTTTCGACCTTCGCCTGCGCGCCGTCTGCCATGGAGTGCCTCCGCCTAGTGAGCGGCTCCAACTTTCGGGTTGGTCGCCTCGGAGGCGGCGGCCCCAGCCCCCGGCCCTCCTGCGGCTCTCACAACTTTCTTGTGCTCCAGCGATTCGAAGAAGGCGTCGATCCGGTTCTTGATCTGCGCCTCGGCGTAATAGCGCGGGTCTTCGAGGTCGGACTCGACCATCAGGGTCGGGACGCCCAGCTCGCGCGTGAAGTAGTCGCGCATGTCCCCCTGCCCCGCGGAGAAGAGCCGGCAAGACTTGATCGAGTGAATGACGAGCGCGTCGGCCTCCCACTCCTCGACGTAGCGCTTGATCTGCGCGTAGCGCTGCACGATGGAGCGGTTCGTCAGGTTCTCCCTCAGCATCTGCTCCGCGATCGACTCCAGCGGCCGCTTGGGATCGTGACGGAAGCCCCATTCCCAGATGCCGCCCACGGTGGAGTAGGTGGACTGCACGGCCACGGCGCCCCACTTGGCGAAGAGGTTCCGGAAGCTCTTGTAGAACGGGTAGGGCGGCGGTCCCTCGATCACGGTGCGGAAGCGCTCCTCCGACAGCGGCCCCAGCCCCTGGGCGACCAGGCCTTCGAACTCGGCGACCGCGATGTCGAAGAAATCCGCCGCCTCCTTCGTGCCCCGCAGCACATTGATCGGCCCCATCATGTTGATGGAGTCGAAGTAGGCGTCGAAGGGCGCCGGGTGGCGCTTGCAGAGATCCTTGCACCGCGCATAGCCCTCCTCGGCGCGCGCGGCGTAGCCGAGAATCTCCCTCAGCTCGTCGATGTCGAACTTCTGCCCCGAGACGCTCTCGCAGAGCGCGATCAGCTCCTTGAGCTGACCCACCACGTAGCGAATGTCGGCCTCGCTGGGCTCGGCCGCCCGCAGGAACGGGACGTCGAGCATGAAGAGCTTGCTGCCGCTAATGTCGGCCAGGTGCTCGAACCACTTCACGTAGACATTGCAGCCGACGTAGTTGCAGACGGTGACGGTCGGGAACGGGATGGGCTTGCCGGGGCCCATGCCGCCGTCGAGGAACAGGCCGATGTCGGCCTTGACGTAGGCGCAATTGTCGCTCGAGTAGCCCGCCTGCTCGGCTTTGAGGATGAGCGGCAGCGACTTGTGGCGGATGGCGTTCTGCAGCGCCGTCACCTCGGGAAACATGGGCAGCACGTGGCAGGCGCGCAGCAGCTCCACGCAATTGCCCGAGATCATGAGCGCGCCCGTCGCACGCCCTTCAGCCTCGGCGCGCCCCAGCTCGGCCATCCATGCCGACATCAGCCGCCGGGAATCCTCGTGGACCTGCCCCTGGTACTGCCGCTCCGTCACTGGCGCTGCTGCCATTTGCCGTCTCCTTCCCCCTCACCCTTACCCTCTCCCCCACAGGGGAGAGGGGATCTGAGGGGCTCCCTCTCCCTCAACAAGGGAGAGGGTCGGGGTGAGGGTGCTTAGTCGAACAGCATCGATTCCACGAAGGTCTCGATCTCGTTGCGGGTCCGCTCGAAGGTCCACATCTTCTCCTCGAACTCCACGAGCAGGTGCGGGATGCCTTCGCGCTCGAGTCCCTGCTTCATCAGCACGTAATCGAAGAGCGCGGGCTCGCAGAACTTGGCCGGCATGAAGACCACTGCGTCGGCGCGGGAGCGGCGGACCTTTTCGATGAGCCCGGCGCTGCGGTGCTCGCGGCCCTCGTGCCGCGTCGAGGACGGCACCGCCTGGTTCACATAGGCCGCGCCCAGGCGCTCGAAGGGATCGCCGTCGGCTGCCACGTCCGAGGTGAACCACCGCCAGCCGAGCAGCAGATCGTCCTCGACGACATAGCAGCCCGCTTCCTCGAGCACCTCGAGCAGGCCGACGGGGGGCTGCTCGCAGAAGGCGCCCTCGATGACGACGCGCAGTCGATCCCGAGGTCGCGCCTCGCGGCCCGGCAGCTCGGCCAGGAGCGTGTCGAGCCAGGCGATGCCCTGCTCGGGCGGCACCACGGTGGCGGCGCGCAGGACGACGTAGAGCTCGCTGGTGGAGAGCTTCTGGGGCTCGGCGATCCTGAGCGCGTACAGCGAGCGAATGCGGGCGCGAAGCAGGTTGTACGTCTCGATGCTCTTGGCCAGCGCCGTGGGCGTCACCGGGAGCCCCCACGCGCCGGCGAAGCCGTCAGCCAGTCGGCGGAGCTCGGCCGCGGCGTAGGCGGCCACGCCAGGCGAGGTCGAGTTCTGCGGCAGGTGCAGGTACTCGACGAAGACATCGGGGAAATTGCGCCGGTAGATGCTGCCCAGGTTCCGCGCAACGTCGCAGATATTGGAGAAGACGAAGCCGTCCACGCCCTTGACGAGTCCCTGGAAACCGAGCTCGAGGGTGGACTTGGCGACCGAGCAGACGAAGGATTGGAAGCGGGCGTCGGCGTGCGTGAGCTCGACCGACGTGCCGCCGCCCAGCAGCGCCAACGGCAGCATCCCCGCGGCGTGGATCACCTCGGTGGGCGCCCAGACGGGGTATGCGGCCACGGTCCGACCGCCGGGATGCTCGGCCTTCCAGCGCTCGGCGACGGCGGCGAGCGGCTGGGCGACAAGCTGCCGACACTGTTCGATGATCTGGTCCGCGTTCATGCGGGTCTCCCCAGGCCGGGCGCGGACACTTCGTCCGCCTCGGCGGAGCGTTCCAGAAAGCCGTAGAGGAAGAGGGCCCCCACCTGGCCCGCCAGGGTGCGCGCGTTCTCGGGGGAGCGCAGAAAAGGCCGGGTGGCGATGCCATTGAGCATGCCGAGAAGCAGGTTGGTGTCCGAGAGCAGCTCGCCGGCGGAGCGCGCGTGCGGGTCGAGAACCTTGAGGACGGCGAGCCCGCGCTGCAGATAAGCCTGGCGCTTGGCGACGATCTCGGAGCGCTGGGGCTCGGTCAGCAGCTCATAGTCCCGGTTGATCATCTTGAGCGCGGCCGAGTGGTGAAAGCCGAAATCGAGATGAGTCTGGATCAGCGCGAGCAGTCGGGTCTCCGGCGTCCGTGCCGCGGCCAGCGCCGCGTCGAGCTCGGCAATGAGCTGATCGAGCGCGCGGTCGAGGACGAGGAAGAGGAGCTCGTCCTTGCCCCCGACATAGTGATACAGGCCGGCGAGTGAGAGCCCGGCCGAGCGGGCGATGTCACGGATCGAGGCTTGATGGAAGCCGCGGCGCGCGATCACGTCGCCGGCTGCCTTGAGGATGCCTTCGTACCGCTCGCCGAGCGCCATTCCGAACCTCCGTCCGAACCGATGTTCGGTTGCCCGCTACAGTAGGGTGTTCGGTAAGGAGTTGGAATCGGGCGGACGGCTCATTTTTCTAGTGCAGATGGCTCACCCGGCGCGGGGCTGGATCGGTAGAGGGAGAGAGGTGGGGCGGACCGCGGTGGCCGGCGATTAAACGGCCCCCCAATCCCCCGCGGTCCGCCCCCGATCGCCGGCGGTCTCGAGGCGTCGGCGATCGCTCAACCTGGCGGGCGTCGAGCCCCTTTCAGGGCGCCCAGAAGTCGGTTCGATTGCGGCGCCAGGGATCGGTAGGACCGCCCTCGGCTCCCTTGGGCTTGGGCTTCGCCGTGAGCTTGGCGAGCCTGAGACAAGCCTTGTCGCAGACCACCGCCGTGGGCGGGCTGAAGACGCTGCAGCTTGACACGTCTACGCGCTTGCCATCCCACACGGCTTCCTTGAACTCGGCCGTGACCGAACACTCCCGGAACGGACACCAGAAGGAGTGCGCCGCGAGCTCCGACACGCCGGTCGACACCCCGAGGGCCAAGACCAGGAGGAATATCGCCCCCGTCGCCAGGGCCAGTGGAATGATAAGCGGGATCTCCAACCCGATCATGGTCTCGACCTCCTCTCAGAAAGAGCCCGAACCTCTCCCCTTGAGGAAACTCTCCTGCCGGGAAGCCTGCCGCGACATGAGCCGGGTGGCTCATTTTCCTGGAGCGACCGTCCCAGGGCGCTCACTAGAAAGCGGCGTGACGCCTCCCGGGCGCGCGCCCGGCGGCGCTATGATGGGCGTGCGCCGAGCGCTCCACTCCTGACGACGGAGGACTGCCATGGACCGACGTGAGCACGGACGCTCCCTTCTCCTTCGGTGGGAGGAGACCAAGCCCACCAACTTCTACGAGGCCGACCCGTATCTGCGCTTCCTGCTGCGGCGGCGGCTCGGACCCGAGCGCCTGGCTCAAGTCGAAGCCGATCTCAGACGGGCGGGGGCCGACGCGGCGGGGCCGATCAACCGCGCCGCATTCGAGCTCGACCGGCCCGAGAAGCTGCCGAGGCTCGAGCGCTGGAACAGCGCGGGCGAGCGCACGGAAGAGGTCGTCTTCGACGCGGCCCATCACGAGGTCGGGCGGCTCGTCTGGCGATCCGGGATCCTCGCGGTCCTGGGCGAGCCGGGCAATGTGACGGTCCACGCAGCGCTCAATTACCTCTTCGGGCTCAACGGCGAGGTGCCGCACCTCTGCTCGGTAGCGTGCACGGCGGGGTTGATCAAGGCCATCCAGCGGGCCGGAAGCGACGGGGCGCGACGGACGTGGCTCCCTCGCCTCCTCGACCGGGACTATGACCGTCGCTGGCATGGCGCGCAGTTCCTCACCGAAGTCCAGGGCGGCTCGGACGTCGGGGCCAATGCCTGCGTGGCCCGGCCGGTCCCGGGTGAGTCTGGGTGCTGGCGGATCAGCGGCGAGAAGTGGTTCTGCTCCAACGTCGCCGCCGATCTCTACGCCGTGAGCGCCCGTCCTGAAGGCGCCCAGGACGGCACGCCCGGCATCGGCCTCTTCGTCGTTCCCCGCCGGCTCGAGGACGGGCGGCCTAACGGAATTTCGATTCGCCGGCTCAAGAACAAGCTGGGTACCCGGACGCTCCCCACCGCCGAGGTGGACTTCGCCGACGCGCTCGCCTGGCAGCTCGGCGATCCCGCTCAGGGCTTCAAGCTCCTGATGGGCGCGATCATCAATACTTCGCGACTGGCGGTGGCCATCGGCGGCTGCGGCATGATGCGCCGGGCGTGGGTCGAGGCCTCCTCTTACGCCCGGCAGCGCGAGGCCTTCGGCCGTCCCATCGCCGATTTCCCTGCGGTGCGACAGCAGCTCGCCGAGATGCGGACGCTGGGAGCAGCGGGGCTTGCCTCCACGCTCTTCGTCGCCTCCCTCGAGGACCGCCTGGCGCGAGCCGGAACGCCGCCCGAAGCCGATCCGCTCTTCCGTACGGCGGTGAACCTGAACAAGTACCTCTGCTCCGTGGACGCGGGGCTCGTCGTCCACCACGCGATGGAGATCCTGGGCGGCAACGGCACGATCGAAGACTTCAGCCCGCTGCCGCGCCTCTATCGCGAGGTGCCGGTGCAGGAGAGCTGGGAGGGGCCCCACAACACCCTCATGGCCCAGATGCTGCGCGACGCGGCGCGGGCCAAGATGCACGACGCGCTCCTGGGGCACACTCAGGACGTACTCCTGGGCGTCCAGCGAGGCGACTTGAGCAAGACGCGCGATCGCGCTCTGACGACGCTGGAGGAGACGCGCGGCCGTCTGGACGGCCTCCTGCGCGGCGACCTCACCGAAGCCGGCTTCCACATCCGCGCCCTCATGACCCGGGTCGCGCGGATCACCCAAGTGGCACTGCTACTCGACGATGCTCAGGAAGCGGCCGATACTCTCGGCTGGGGCTGGCTCGGGGCATCAGCCGAGCTCCTGCTGAACCGGTGGGTCGTACCGGGGTGGGAGCCCATGGACGATCCGGGCCACCCGGCGCTGATCTCCCGAGTGCTAGGCGAGTAGCCGCTACCTGTCAGCGTTTCGCCAGCCGCCAGACGATGAACGCGGCGACCACCACGACAACCGCCGCAATGATCGCCCACTGGTCCCGGATCGCGTAAATCATGCGGACCTTCCGGCCGGCTCCATGACCTCTACAGCTAAAGCAGGCGGTGGCTATTCGCGTACGCCACGGCTTCGAGCCGGCTGTGAGCGCCAAGCTTGCCGAGGATGTTCTGCACGTGGTTCCGGACAGTCGCGGGGCTCACGTGCAGCCGCTCGGCGGCGACGCTGGTATTCACGCCGGTGGCGATGAGGCGTAGGATCTCGAGCTCCCGGCGCGTGAGGCCGACGTCACCGTTGCCGGGAGTGGCTGATCCGGTCGGTCCCGCCATCCGCTCCTGAACCAGCGTCAGCAGCTCTTTGGTCGCCGTGATGTCGCGGAAGAAGTGCACGGTCATGGGCCCACGGCCATGATTCGGCGAGATGACCAGGATGCTGACATTGAGCCATACGGGCCGGCCGGCCTTGGCTCGGGTCTCCATGTCGAAGCTCTGGATAGGCTCCCCCATTCGGACGAGAGACTGCACATGGCAGCCCTGGTAGCAGAGGCGGTTACCGTGATCGTCCTTGCCCACGAATACTTCGCAGCAGGCTTTGCCCGCTACTTCCCGGGTGGTATAACCCATGATCTTCTCCGCCGAGCGGTTCCACAGCACGATCCGGCCATCAGACCCGATGGCACATACTCCGTCCCCGGAGCGACCGAGCGCCTCATCGAGCCCCATCTCATGGCGTTGGGTCATGGTGTCCTCCTCCTCTCCCGTCACTAAGGCAAGCTCCATGCCCGGAGGCGGTGAGGGCAGGACGCTCATGTTTTCAACAACTTCCAAGGACGCGGGGCCGACGGCACCGTTCTGGTGGCGGGGCACTGGAACCCCAGTGGGGCGCAAATGCATCACGATAGTCCCCAGGAAGCATCATGGAGAGGCGACGGGGCCCGGCTTCAGGGGGCTGCTCAGGCTTCTCATGTCAGATCTCGTTTCTTGGCCTCGAACTCCTCCTTGTTGATCTCCCCTCGCGCGTAGCGCTGGCGCAGGATGTCGAGCGCGGTATCCGACCTCGACCCGTGGCCTTGGCTCACGAGCCACCTAATGCCGAACACGATGCCCGTGATCACCACTCCCCAGAACACGAGCATCATCAGCATCATGCCGATCCCCCAGATACCCCACATCCCCCACATGGGATGCATACCCCACCCCCACTCGTATGTCCGGTCCTGGGCCCACGCCACGTTCGGGACGAGCCCTAGGATGATCACCAAAAACGCCATTCTTCTCATCGCCCCCTCCTTCCCCGGGCTCGAGCCTCCGCGCGCTCTCACCGCAGCCGGCCGGTCGCCCGAAGCCACATCGCAAGCGCGGTGTGGTAGTCGGCCAGGGCCGAGACCGCGTTGAAGCGGGCACGGGTCGTGCTGGCCTGGGCATCGAGAATCTCGACCTGGATCCCGCGTCCACTTCCGAACCGCTCCCGCATGATCCGGTACTCCTCGTCGGCCTGCTCGAGCCCCTTCTGGCTAGCCTCCACGCTCTTCTCCGCCGCGCCGAGCATGAGCGCCGCCTGGGTCACCTCTTTCTCGATCTGCTGGCGCGACAGACCCTCGGCCTGGGTGGCGCGGTCGAGCTTGGCTTTCGCCGTGTTCAGCGCGTTCTCCCGCATGAAGCCGTCGAAGATCGGGAGTGTGACGACCACGCCGACCGAATACCCCTCGGCGCTGTCGGCCCGCATCCGCATATTGTCCGCCTGCGACTCCCACGCCCGGTTCTTCATGACGGCCCAGTCGTACATGTAGCTCAGCGAGACCTGCGGGAAGTAATTGCCGTAGGCCGAGCGCACCTCGGCCCGAGCCGCCTCGCGCTGCTTGGCCGCCGCCTTGAGGTCGGGATGGGCCGCGGCGGCTTCGCGGATCCCCTCCTCGACTGAGATGCTGACCGGGGAGAGCTCCAACCGGTCAGCCAGGGTGATGGCCGAAGCCAGGTCGATGCCGAGTGTGGTCTTGAGCGCCACCAGGGCCTGCTCGGCGCGCGCCCGCGCCATGGCGTTCATCTGGATCACGTTGGCGCGCTCCGACTCGTCGCGTAGCTGGTAGTAGCGCGGCACCCGCCCCGCCTCGAACATCTGCCGGGTGATGCGGAGGCGCTCCTCCACCGCCTGGAGCAAGTCGCCGGTGACGCGGGCGTTCTCCGCCTCGCGCAGCGCCGCGATATAGTCCAGCCGCGCCTGCATGGCCACGTCCAGCTGGGTCCCGCGCAGCATCTCGCGCGCGGCATCCGCCCGGGCCGCCGCGGCCTTATATCCATAGTAGTCCCGACCGCCGGAGAACAGCGGGTACATCGCGGTCAGGTTTGCATCCTTGGTCTGGTCGGCGTTGAACACCTGATAATTGCGCGCCATGGTGTTGCCGGCCGACGTGAACACGTTCGGCGCCATCCGCTGATCATTGAAGTAGCCGTTGGCCGAAAACTGCGGCCAGAAGGGCGCCAGCGCCTCGCGTCGCATGGAGTCCATCGTGCGGGAGTCGGCGTTGGCCGCCTTGACCCTGAGGCTCTTCTCGAGCGCCAGCTCCACCGCCTGATCCATGCTCAGCGGGCCATCCACCCGGGGCAGCGATTGCGCCGATACGAACGGCGGGGCCGCGACGAGACCGATAACGGCAAGAGCTACTGCGGTGTAGCGGCGCAGCGCTCCACTGATGACCGCGATGACTGGCATGTCCGCCCTCCTCATCTCACTTGGCCTCGAGTTTGAACTTCGACAACGTCGTTCCACCGCGAGGCGGCGTCACGCTGACTTCCACGGTCCAGGCGCCCGCCATGCCCAGGTTCACGGTCGCGTCGTAGGTGCCGGCTTCCTTGCCAGGACGCGCAGCCGCGTTCGGTCCCGGCATCCCCGCCATCCCCACGGTCACCTCAACCTTGGCATCCCGTACGGGAGCCCCCGCTGCGTCCTTCACCTCGATGTGGAGCCGGGACTCGCCGACGCGGGGGATGGGGGGGACGGTCGAGAGACTGATCCGCAGATCGCCGGCCGTGCCTGCCGGTGCCTGCGCAACCTTGTCATCCTTCTTCTGGCCCGGCATGTCTTCCGTCGTTCCTCGCATGCCGGACATCCCTTTATGCGCATCTCCGTCTGCCTCGCGTGCCGATGTCGCTGCCCTCGTATCGCTCACCCGCGCGCCGGCGTAGAGCCCCTCGTGGCCGCGGGCGATCACCTGCTCGCCGGCCCGGAGGCCGCTCACGATCTCCACTCGCTCGGCGCCGTCGAGCCCGGTCGTCACATCCCGCCGCTCGGCGCGCTCGCCCGCGGCCACCCAGACCGCCGCCTTGCCGCCCATTCGGACGACGGCGCCCCGCGGGACGCTGAGGGCCTCCGAGCGTTCTCCAGTCACGAACTGCATGGTCACGTACTGGCCGGGCAGCAGCCGGCGCTCCGGGTTGTCCACGATCGCCTCCACCACGGCGGTGCGCCCCCCTTGATCCACGAAGGGGAAGACCGAGGTGACGCGGGCCGTGAAGGGCTCACCGGCCGTCGTCGTCACCGTGACCGGGGAGCCGACCTTGATCGACGGCAGGTCCTTCTCGCCCACGTTGGCCTGTAGTCGCACCTTGTCGATCCGCGCGATCTTGAGGATGGCCATGCCGGGTTGGACCAGCACCCCGGGCGCCACGAGCCGCTTGGCTACGTAGCCTGCGCTGGGCGCCTGGATATTCACGTAGTCCCGCACGATCCGGGCTGTACGCTGCATGGCCTGGCTCTGGGCCAGCATGGAAGCCCCCGCGTCGAGCTTGGCGCGCGCGGCATCCCGCTTGGCCTCGGCGGCGAGCGCCATGGCGCGGTCGTTCTCGAAATCCTGTCGCGAGACGGCGCCGACAGCGAGCAGCCGCTCGGTCCGGGCGAAAACCGAGCGCGCGTAGGCAGCCTCGGCCTCAGCCATGGCCAGCTCCTTCTCCATCTGCACGCGGCCGGCCCGCGCCGCCGCCTCGGCGGCCTCCGCCTCGCGGACGCGCGAGGACAGTTCCACATCATCGAGCCGCGCGACCACCTGCCCCGCGCGCACGGCGTCCCCGGGGTACACGGACATCTCGATGATTCGCCCCATCACCCTGGGGTAAATGTCCTCCTCGCTCAATGGCGCGACGCTGCCCGTATAGACAACCGCCCCGGCCATGGGCCCGCGCTCGACCGCCGCCAGCTCCACCGGGAAGGGGGTGCTGCCCGAGGTCACGCGCATGGTCATGTCCATGGCCGGACGGCCTGAGAACACATTGGCGTAGATCGCCCAGGCGGCCGCGACCAGCACCACGGCGAGGACGACGATGGCCGTCAGCGTCGAGGAGCGCCGGCGGGGCGGGCGCCCGATGTCAGGCCCGGCCGGTTCCCGGACCGGCCCGTCGTCGCCGTTCCATCGCTCGCTGATGCGCGATCGGAGCTCGTGGAGGTCGAGCCGCAGCTTCATACGTGCGCCTCCTCTCTCGTCTTCTTTGGGGCCCGGCGCGAGACGGCCCGGACCAGGTTGGCGAGATCGTCGGTATAAGTGTGGATGACCGGCACCACGAACAGCGCCAGGACAGTGCCGATTGCAAGACCTCCGATGACCACCGTGGCCAGCGGCGCGTAAGCGTCGATCCCGGTACGTGGAAAGAACGCCACCGGGATGAGGGCGACGATGGTGATCAGCGAGGTCATCACGATGGGCCGCAGCCTCACCGGCCCGGCCGTGAGGATCGCTTCTTCACGGGGCATGCCCTCCGCGCGCAGCCGGAGGATCAGGTCCATCATGAGCACCGCCACGGTCATCATCATCCCGCTGAGGATAACCACGGCCAGGATCGAGACCGTCGAGAAGGCCTGGTGCGCCAGCAGGAGCCCGCCCAGGATGCCGGTGAGCATGAGCGAGAGCGAGAAGATCATGTTGAACGGTTCGATCAGGCTCCTGAACTGGGCGACCAGCAGCAGGAACATGAAGATCACCGCGAGGTAGAGCCCGCGGAGAAGGCGCCCAAACGACTCCTCCATCTGGGTCATGTCCCCGCGCAGCTCGATGCCGTAGCCAGGCGGGAAGTCGAGCTTGCCGTAGGCGGCCATCAGCAGATCCATCGAGAGCTCCATGCTCGGCGGACCGCCCTTGCGGTAGTAGCCCAAGACGGAGACGACCCGGCGGAAGTTGTCGTGCTCGATGAGCGTCGGCCCGCGTTGTTCCTCGATGCGTGCCACCGAGGCCAGCGGGACAACCTCGCCCTTCTTCCCAACGATCTTGACCTGCTGGAGGTCTGCAGCGTCCCGCCGCTGCTCGCCCTTGTAGCGGACCAGGATGGTGAATTGCCGCTTGTTGTCGAGGCGGTAGAACTCGTTGGTGAGCCCGCCCTTGAGCGCGTAGTAGGCCTGGTCCGCCACCTCCTCCACGCTCAAGCCGATCTCCTGGGCGCGGGCGCGATCCACGACCACGCGGAGCTGCGGGAGCCTATTGGCCCAGGAGGTCGAGACCTGGTAGAAGCCCGGGATCTGCTCGGCCAGCCGTCGCGCCTGCTCGCCCAGCTCGGAGAGCTTCCCCAAATCCGGACCGAACAGGATCACCTGGATCGGCGCGGCGCTCGAAGCCATGACGTCGGCGCCCATCTCCTTGATGGCGAGGCGGCGGATGCCGGGGATGGTCCGGACTGCTTCATACTGTGCGTGGTCGATGACGTCCCAGATGCTCCGCTTCCGCTTTGAGGAATCGGTGAGGGTCACCATCATGCCCGCCGCGTTGACCGCCCCCATGCTGTAGCCGGTGAAGTAGGTCCCACCCGGCTCGAAGCCCACCTCGGAGGAGACCTTGACCACCTCGGGCTGCTTCATGAGGATCCGCTCGACCTGGGCGGCGATCTCCGACGTGCGGGCAAAGGAGGTCCCCGGCGTCGCCTCCAGCTGGACATAGGCCTGGGAGACGTCGGCCAGTGGCATCATCTCACTGCCGATGCGCGGGTAGAGAGCGATCCCGACCAGGATGAGGGCGACGGCGCCCCCCAGGACGGTGAAGCGGTTTACGATGGCCCAGCCGAGTGCGCCACGATAGCGCTCCTCCACCCGGCCAAGAAACCGCTGGAAAGGATCCAGCAGGCGCAGCTCGAGCCAGGAGCGCCGCTCGGCCGCACCGGCCTGATGCGGAGCGAAGAGATGGGCGGCCATCAGCGGCGTGAGGGTGAAAGACACGAGCGCCGAGGCCAGGAGCGCGAAGATGATGGGCCAGACGATCCCCTCGAACATGTACTGAACGATGCCGCCCGAGAAGGCCAACGGCAGCAGCGCTACGCAGAGCATGAAGGTGATCGCCAGCACAGCCAGTCGGACCTCCGTGATGCCGTCCACCGCGGCGTCCCTGGGAGACTTCCCCATCCGCAGATGGCGCCCGATCGAGTGGATGTCGATGATCGAGTCGTCCACCAGCCGCCCGATAGAGAGCAGGAGCCCGATCAAAGTCGAGCTATTGAGCGTCATGCCGAACGGGACCATGGCCAGCAGGGCCATGCCCAGCGAGATCGGGATGGTGATCATCGAGATGAGGGTGCCCCGCCAATTCCCGAGGAAGAAGAGCACGACAATCCCGGTCAGGAGCACGGCGAGCACCAGCTCCTCCACCATGTTCTCCATCAGAAAGCCGACGAAGGTGGAGTTGTCGTAGGCCACCTCGAATCGAAGCCCCGGAAAGTCTTGCAGGATTTCGGCCAGCTTGGCCTTGACGCCGGCGATCACACGCACCGAACTGGCATCCGGTTGCTGGATGACGGAGACCTCCACGGCTTCCTTGCCGTTGAAGCGGTAGAGACTCCGCTGCTCCCGCGGGGCATTCAACACCTCCGCCACGTCCCGGAGGTACATCGTGCGGCCGTCCATGCTGCCGATAGGGTAGGCGGCCACTTCCTCAGGCCCCCGGGCCCGGGCGTCGGTCCGCACGAGCACCTCCCGATCCTTGAAGGTGAGCGTCCCCGCGGGGCGGCTCTGGTTCTGCATGTCCAGCATCTTCTTGAGGTCGAGGAGGCTCATCTTGTAGGCGGCGAGGCGCTCGCGATCCACCACGACCTGCATCTGGAGCTTCTGGCCTCCGAACGGCACCACCGAGTACACGTCCTTGACGGTCTTCAGGCGATTGACCACCTCGTTCTCGACGAGCGTCCGGAGTTGGACGGGGTCGTAGCCGGCTCCGGTCACCGCGAAGGAGAGGATGGGGATGTTCAGCGGGTCAATGGGCAGCACCCAGGAGGGCTTGAGATTGGCCCCGGTCATGGGCAGGTCAGCCTGGACCACGTTCATGAGCGACTGGACATCAAAGAGCGCCTTCTTCATCTCGGTGCCGTAGTAGAACTCCACGGTCACGATGGAGAAGCCTTCCTGGGAGGTGGAGCGGACGAAGTGGACGTTCTTGAGGTCCACCATCCGCTCCTCGATGGGCTTGGAGAAGTAGGTCTCCATCTCCTCGGCGGAGAGGCCCGGCATCATGGAGACGACGCCCACCATCGGGCTCTCCACGTACGGCATCATCCGCCGCGGCATCTGGAAGAAGATGACGATGGCCGACAGCAGCGCCACGCCCAGATAGAAGGCGATGACGATATAGGGGTGCTCGATGGACCAGCGGCTCAGGTTGCCACGGCCCCGCCCCGACGCGCCGCTCGAATCCGCTCGCTTATCGCTCAAGGCACGCCCCCATGACGGTGACGATACCGTCGCACTCCGGCGGCCCAGGCTGGGCTGCCGGATCCTCGCGGACCTGGGCTGCGCCGCGCAACTCGACCATGCGGGCGCCGCCACCCGAGAGGTGGACTGCGTAATAGTGCCGGCCCGGCACATGAAACTCAGCCCAGATCTCCCCCGGGACCTGGAACACACGGTGCTCGCTCGAGGTACCGAAGAACTCGACGTGCGCAACCCGGCCCGACCGATTGACAAACGTCACGCGATGGCCCACGACCGTCTCGACGAGCGGTGGGCGCACGGTCCCCGCCTCGATCAGGACGCGATCCTCCGCGGCTGCTCCCGGCAGGAAAAGCCCACCGAGGAGCGTCAATGCGCCCGCACTCAGCAGCGCAACCACGAAGCCAAACGCTCTCATGGCTCGCCTCCCAGGACAGCGCGCAGCGCGAGGCTCGCGTCTTCGCGCCAGACGATCATCTCCACGGTCTCTCCGACCCGCCGACGGCCTAGCGATTCGTGGAAGTGATGGAGATCCCTCACGGGCTGGCCGTCCACCACCGTGATCACGTCGCCGGACCGGAGCCCGGCGCCCTCGGCGGGACCGCCGGCCTCGACCCGGATCACGAGGGCGCCGCGCTCGATCGCAAGGCCGTTGGCATAGGCGACCTGGGGCGTCAGGCTCACCGCCTCGAGCCCGAGCGATGGACGGACGATGCGACCCGAGGCAATCAGCTGCCGGAGGACGGGCCTCGCCGTGTTCGTCGAGATGGCGAACCCGATCCCATGGGCAGATTCGATGACGGCGGTATTGATCCCGACAACCTGTCCCGCCAGGTTCAGCAGCGGCCCGCCCGAGTTGCCTGCATTGATTGCCGCATCGGTCTGGATCAGGTCGTGGAGCATCGGCAGCCCCGGCTGCTCCATCGAGCGCCGGAGCGCGCTGACGACGCCGACCGTGACGGTGGGGCCACCCTCGATCCAGAGCGGATTGCCAATGGCGATGACCGTCTCGCCGACGGCCAACCGGCGTGAGTCCCCGAGGGGTGCCGTCGGCAGATTCTTGCCGTCGATCCTCAGCACCGCCAGATCAGTGAAGGCATCGGCGCCGACGAGCCCGGCCCGGAAGGTGCGCTCGTCGGAGAGCGTAACCTTGATCTCCTCCGCCCCCT